>Ga0075524_10000013_pt1 | contig 27668 bp, 25 predicted proteins | sample NGEPerone_FD_76826 | JGI IMG/M metagenome (GOLD analysis project Ga0075524, IMG submission 76826) | Arctic peat soil microbial communities from the Barrow Environmental Observatory site, Barrow, Alaska, USA - NGEE Permafrost154B-one | ecosystem: Environmental > Terrestrial > Soil > Wetlands >...
CTACCATATATGCGGTTAACTGGATACTTGAGGAGAAACTACTGTTCTGGGAAAAACTGAGTTTTACGATGGAGAAGTCGTATGTAGCTTTACCGATTAAAGACGGTTGACCGGTCGGGTCTGTCCAGCCTACCATAACATAAGAGTTGTTACCTGCATCGATGCCATTGTAGGCTTCCTGAAAGCCCTTGTCGCCCTGTGTGCAACTCCACAAAACCCCCCCGGAATCGGTGATTTTGAACAACCAGAAGTCCCGGTTTCCAGCTCCAAAAGAGAAAGTGAAACCAGCAACCAAGTATCCCCCATCATTTGACCGTGTAACATAAGCAGCAGAATCGGCGTCTTTTCCACCGACAGATTTGTTCCAGAGCACGTTTCCAGTTATATCAACCTTTAACACCCAAGCATCAGTTGCCGTATTAGGAAGTTGAATATCTCCCACAATTACGTAGCCGTCATCGGCTTTCGTTATTGAATAGGCTTTTTGGCTTCCTTCGCCTCTATAAGTGTTGTTCCAAACAATGTCACCTATAGCGTTGAGTTCCATGAGGCAAAAATCATAGCTCCCATCCCCTTTAGAATCAGTGTAGCCTGCGAGCAAGTAATTTCCGTCTTGCGTCAAAACGCCTGATCTTGCTGCACTGTCAGCGGATTCACCATAAATTCTACTCCAAACTACATTTCCATTGAAATCAAGTTTTGCAGCCCAAATCGAAGATTTCCCGTCAATACTTTCGGAACTTAACCCTAAAACTACAAAGCCATCTGCTGCTGCAATCCCAGAGAACAGCTTACCAATTGCCCCTTCAACCAAAATCCTTGTCCATCGAAGATCACCTTTATTATATATCCGCGCAACATATCCACTAACTTGCCCTGACTCAAAAAAAACGTTTCCAACAAGCAAGAAACCATCCGTTAAATTAACCACAAATCGAATTTCAGTTCCCCAACCATCAAGGAAAGTCTTGTTCCTAACAGGATCACCATTTCCGTCGAGTTTTAAAACCCAGCCAACAGTTGTGTTTGCAACAATGGACCTGGAAGAACCAACCACTAAATAGCCGTCATTTGTAGGCATCGCGTAGAATGCACGGTCGTCAGCTGCGCCTCCATAGGTTTTTGTCCAAATCACGTTCGCGGGGGGAACGTTCACTAACGTGTTGACGTCGATTTTTAGGGGATAAGAATTTTGGGCAACGCTGGCGCTTGCTGTCAAAAGAATCAGTAGGGCAAATAACGCAAAGATTGTCTTTACAGCTTTATTATTACTCATCCGTGGTTTCCATCTGTTGGTTGGCGTTCTTTTAACAGTTATTGGCCGGTGCATGTTAGCTTTGCTCCTACAAAAATACCTCGCTCATCCTGGCAATTCAACGAGACAACCACAGGGTCATTTAGTTTTGCGGTTTCAGAATTAAATGACGCCGTGTATGTTCCGTTGCTAAAACTGGATATACTTGGCGAATCCACCGGTACCCAATCTGTCGCGTTCTGATAAGAAAAAATAAAGTTGTGAGATAGCACTGCTTTTCCCTCGTTTAACACGTTTATGGTTAAGTTTACTTGTTTTACAGTATCATTGAGTTGCAAATAGTTTCCATTGATTTTCAGTGTGGAGGTTACATTTACGGCATACTCTACATTGGATGTCGCTGAGGGACTGGAAGATTCAAACCTGAAAGAAGAGTAAGCACTTGAGGTACCAAACCCGTTTGCTTCCCAGGAAACCCATAGGCCATTTTGATAGTCGCTCGAGTTCAGGAGGTCATAGTCTATTGTGAGCATTGCGTGATATGAGTTTGCAAGAATAGCAGCTTTCAATTCGCTAAGGTCAGTGCCTAAAATTGCCTGGTTGCCACCGGCAGTAACATTTGCCAAGGCACTAATCAAAGTATTTCTTACCGTTTGCTTGTAACCAAAGAAAACATCGGTTTCAGCCGAAACAGTGGGCACTTGTTTTCCGACTTCGATGACGTAAATTGCAGTGGAAAGCAGAAGCAAAGCTACAATCAAAGCAGAAACTATAAGCACCTGACCCGAACAGTCTCGCCTAAAACTACGTTTTCTCATGCCTAATCCATCACCGCTAACTGCAACTGCAAAACATAAACCACAAAAGTGCTGCTTTGACTTGCGCACACATAATCATATGAAACGACGTTACCGCTGATTGCCCCACCGTTAGAAATGGGAAACGGGTTCAAGATGTTTTGGGTTTGGTCGTAGACGGTTAAGTTAAACCAAGTTGTAAGCGGCAAAGCAGATTCAACAATCTGCTCAATCGATGTCCAATTACGGTTATCAACTAAACCTGCCAAATGTCCATCACCATCTAATGTCAACAAAACATTCTGAGCTTTCCAAACAAGATTCACTGTCGAGCCTTTAGGTGTGGTTGGCGCAGGAATTAGCGCCAAACACCCCAGTAACAACATTGAAGCAAAGAAAGCCTCGATAACTCGTACTTGTCCTTTTTTGTTGTTAAGCAGTCTCAAGAGGGCAAATCTCCTAAACTTAAGTCAAGCCTGTAAAGGACACCGTTAACCGTGACGATGTAGCTGAAGACGTTTTGTTCTTGGCCTGCAAAGTTCACACCTGCTTTAAGTGGTACCTGCGGGTAAGCCGTCCACTCTTCAATGAGCAAACCATCTTCTAACCCGCACATAACAATCACCAGTGGACTGCTGTCAACTAACCGTGGAACCTGACATTGGGCTTTTCCTCGAGCATATTCTAAAGCCTGCTCGGCTGAATACGAGAACGCGTAACCATTTTGGTTCACGACCGAGGAGTTGGTGGAGAAGTGTAATGTATAATCTTTTGGACTCTGCAAACTTTGGCTGGGAACAGTTACTTGTATTGAGTGGGCAAAGTTGTAGACGCCATATGAGGTTACTCGGTCATCAAAAGTGGATTGGGCAAAGACAAGAAGCAAGGCGTTGTCAACCGATGCCAAGGGAACTTGAACTGTAATCGAACCAACGCCGCTGCTTGAGGAGCTTCCGTTTATCATTTCATAATAACCATTCGCAATGACGTAACAGTGGAGGCTTGCGATTGCAGGTTTTGAATCGATTATCGTGGAAACTTTGAGTGTAACATAGATTTCGTTGCCTGAAGTGTAGTTGCTGGTTTGCTCAATGTTCAATGTCATGATTTGAGAAATCGATATGCTCAATGCGATTTTGGTTAACTTAGAGGAGGTTGCTAAATCAAATGTAGACAATGAAGTGTTGCAAAAGCTGCTTAACCTACTTATTTTATCAATATCCAAATCGTAAGGAGCAGAGGAGTTACTTTTGGCTAAACCAAAGTTAACTGGTACGCCGCTGTTTGTTCCCCAGTCGACCGGTAATCCAGTGTTTGTTATTAAGTGATCTGCTATGGCTTTTAGGTATGTACCTTTGTTTATGTCTTGGGTGCTTTCTATTCGGGCTTGCATCGTTGAGCTCAAGAATGCTGTTCCTATCAGAGCCGCCGCTACTAGAACCGTGCATGCAAAGAACATATCAAAAGAGCTCGAGGGCAACAGGTTTTCTCCTTATGTCATAGGTTTTATTCCGCTAAGGGTGAAGACACCTGTGAGCAAGACTTTTGAGACCACCAGTGAAAGGTAAGCAGTAGCAGCCAGCAATGCAGAATTTTTGAATCCAGCACCAAAATTACCTTCGCTGATTTTTCCGATAAAGAAACCTGAAATCCAACATTGAATAACAATGCCTACCGAGAATATCTTCAGTTGATCATCCATAGCCATGACTGCGGCAGATGCAAGATCGGAGCTAACAACACCAGTCATCATTGTTGTGGTTAACGCTACGATTGTGGTTGTGACCGCGATAAGGGCGCTCCACATGAAGGCTAACAAGATATAGGGTTTCAAGAGAGCGCGTTTGCTAACTTGCATTTCACGTTCTTTTTCACTGTATTCTGAAAGAATCTCGAGAGATTGAATGGAATTGCCACCTATTTCTATTGTTTCCACCATCATTGCGAAGTTTACGATGACAAACCAACTGCGAATTTCCTTTTTCAAATTATCAAATGTTCTTCTGAGAGGTATGCCCCATTCTATTTGGCTTCGGATCAAGTCGAGGAACTTAGAGAAGGACCCGTAGTCTTTGCGTTTCGTGGCTTGAATGATGCTTTTTTCTGGCGAGAGACCAGTTTTTTGAGACTCAGTTATGTCACGTATGAAGCTGGGGATTGATTCTTCTGCATTGTAGTTGATTTTTGAGATGCGGTGGTATTGGATAGCTATTGGCATTGAAGCTGCAACTAAGCCTATGGTTGTGATTTCAGGCAACCCTATAGGACCTAATCCATTCTGCAAGCCTGGAACCATTGCGAACGCTGCGATTACTGCAAATACTGGAATCATGAAGATTATCGCTTTCTTATAGAGATCTTTGAGGTTAGGAAAAGCGCTTCCCTGCATGTTATGGGCCATCAAAATGAAAATGCCCGACATAACGGGCATGATAATGAATGCGATTAAGTAAGACATAATCGGTGAAATCGATGCCGATGAACCTCCTATTAGATCAGAAACGGCTGAGGATGAGAAAACAATGAAGAGAATATATGTGCATAATACAACGATGAGCATTACGGAATAGGCTTCAACTAAAGCTGCTATCCGTTCGATGGAACGGTTCAAATTAATGTATCTTAATTCAAAGATTGATTTTAACTGACTTTTCATGTAATCAGCTAGTTTCCCGCCGCTTCGAACCGAAGAAACGAAACCGCCTAAGAAGTTTCTATATAGCTTAGACTGTGTTGTTTCCGAACGCTGATACATAACGGTTAAGGGGTCTTTTCCAAGAACCTCAACTTGCCGAACTACTTCATCTGCTTCTTTTTTGAAAACGGTAAGGAAAGTGAGTTTGCGCATTCTTTTCCAGCTTTCATATGGTGAGATTCCACTTGCAGCCATAAGAGTAAAAATCATAACTGCAAACGGTAACTCTGCCTCAGTTTTTTCGCGTTCCTCACTGGTAGCCCTGTTTAGAGAACCAAAGATTTTGCCAAGGAACCCGCCAGGAGCTTTCATCTATTATAGCTCCTTTGAAGACTCATTTTGTGCAGCTAAACTTGCAAGATTAAGCGAGCTGTTCAATGCCTTGTGAACACTTCTAAAGTCTCTCATGTTTTGTTCAACCATAGTCAAAAGGATTTTTTTTCTGCGTTCAAATTCTTGTTGAACAACACTTACCGGTGCATCTAAATTTTGAGCGATTTTGGATAGCAAGTAGCTTTTCTCTAAGTTTCTATTGAAGGTGTCAGATGATAGGTTCCAGCTGAATACTTCGCGTGGAAAACCATTATTGTCGATTTCAGCGACTTTGACAAATTTGCGCATTGATTTTTTCCGTTGTTGCAAGTTGATTGATGAAGTATTAACTTGCTTGACTACAATAACGCAGTTCATTAGCGACAAGATATTTTGTGGGATGTTCATGGGGGGTTGAGTTAACCGTTTGATTACTGTTTCCACATCGTCCGCGTGCATTGTGCATAAGCCGCCGTGACCAGTTGCCAACGCCTGGAACAAAACGTACGCTTCTTCGCCTCTGATTTCACCTACAAGAATCAATGCAGGTCTATGCCTAACTGCTGACTTAATTAAGTCGTAGAGTGTAACTTCGCCCTCGCTATCGCCTCCAAAGCCAATACGTGCGATAGTTGACACCCAGTTTTCCTGGGGCAGGTTAATTTCTTGAACTTCCTCCACAGAAATCATTTTAAAATCTGGCCGCACCAAACATGCAATCGCGTTCAAAGCTGTTGTCTTTCCTGCTCCTGTCGGCCCCACAACCATGACTGACATTTTGTTTTCCATCAGCATCCAGAGGTAAGCTGCGATTGATTCGTCGATTGTTTCGTTCATTATTAGGTCTACGATCGTAAGGGGGTCTTCTTTGAATTTTCTTATTGTGAAGCTTGTTCCAGCTGGAGTTGTTTCTTTTCCGAATGATACGGCGAGTCTGTGTTTTGCTGGAAGGGTAATATCCACTATGGGATGGGCTATGCTCACATGTTTTCCTTGTCTGTGAACTACTCGGGTGATGAAATCGTCGAGTTCTTCCTCATCTGTGAAAATAAGGTTGGTTCGTGTGCTCGCGTATTTTCTGTGATAGATATAAACTGGTTTGTTTATGCCTAAGCAACTTATGTCTTCTATATATGGATCGCAGATGAGCCCCTCGATTTTTCCGTATCCAATTAGATCTTTTTCTAGGTAGTAGTCGATTTTTCTTAGGCCAACTTGGCTTGTTCCAGCAAGTGCTTCTTCGTGTTCTTCAAGAATAATTGGAAGCTGACGCCGAAAAGAATTAACGAGTGTTTCATCTATTCGTGGCGCTTTAAGTTCGTACTCAAGAATATTTTTTAAGCGTTTGTAGGAGTCTCTTTCGTTCCGAGACATTGGCAACTCATCGACTACATAAAAGAAGCTTCCTTCAGAATCATCTTGAAAAACCCAAGCATAAGAAAAAGGAGGACTAAGAGGGTAACTTTCAATTTGCGTGAACCCTTCAGGCACCTGGTAACCCTGAATCCCTAAGTAAGCTACAAGTTCCTCATCGGGGGTTTCTTGTTTTTCCTCAATTTCTTCTTTCTTCTTTTTTCCCAACTTCATAGTATCACTTGCTTGTTAATGTTAAAGACGCAGTTTGGTCCTCAAAATGACATTGTAAAACGGCTCTTCCTGAACTGCTGATAAACGTTCCTGAAGCATTAACAGTTGCAGGTATGTCAACGCGCAACTCACTGGAGGTAACGGTTGTTCCAAACCCTGATTCAACCCACGCGCCTGACGAGTCGTTTGATATTTGTATCCAGAATATCTGGTTGCCAACTTGTGTAGGAACATCAATAAATTGAGTTGTGTTTTGGTTGTCTTCAGTAGTATGTGAGAGCAATATTAGGGATTGAGTTGCTACATATTCGTCGATGTTCTTTAGCTGCTGTGTTGAAGCTTGATTTTTTATGTTTAAGGCTACGAGACTACAACTATAAACTATGATTGTACTTACAATCACCGCGGCAAAAAGCGCATACACATAGCTTGGAATTATCGTGGGCATCTATTGAGTACTCCTTTCGATTGATACGTTAGAAATGACAGTTTCTATGTGGATGATTGCACCGTCAGGAGCGTTTAAAATTGGGATTGAAACTTTACCGATTTCACCATTTAACACTGAAGTTATTACCAAATTTTCAGATGGAGAACCCTCGTATGTTTGAGATGCTAATTGGATGTTTGTACATGAAATCTGTAAAGAGAGGTCGCCTTGAGAGGCGATTGGCACAGAAGAGTTCAGGTTCACAATGTATATTCGGATGTTGTTTACAGTTTTGCCATTTTCTAATCCTGCAATTGCATATGTCGCAGTTGGTCTGAACTGAAGATGGATTTCTTGGTGTTCAGTGCCTTTCTCTATGAAAAGTTGGCTTATCGTCGAACCAGTTTGACTGATTATCGCTCGACTATCACCCTTGATGTAGAGTCCTGTTTGGGCTGTAGGCGTATAGGGAAGCTCGTAGACGACGTTGCCTATTGACGAGTTAAAGATAGTTAGCTCGGGACTTGAGCTGCTATTAATGCTTAGAGTAAGAACGTTACTATTGGGTTGAATTCGAAGTAGCCCCCCTGAATCAACTACTTCAAATATGCTTGAGGACCCCGGTTGCTCTAACGTTGAAAGAACACAATTGTCCAACGAAAGAAGATTTTCTTTTGCCGAGGAAACTTTGAGAATTTGGCCTTGCGCGTTAACTCGCTCCACCGCAAAATAATAGGTAAACGAGATAATAGACAGGGTTGACACGAACAAGATAAGAAAAGTAACCGGCAAAGCTAAGGCAACTTTGGAACGCTTAAACTGCCTAAGTAGATGGTTAAAGTTCGTAGTCGATCACTCCCGTTCATAATAGAGACACGAAAATTGCATTAAGCTATTTGTGCGTAAAACAATTTACATATTATCAAGAACAATAAGTGGGGAAAAATGAACATAGTCAATAATTTTGTTTTATTTAAAATAAAAAAAGAAAAGGTGGGGGGTTGATATTACTATTTTTTTAAGAGCTGCCTGATGCTACGTATGCTTGTACGTTGGCTTCTTGGTAGTACATTGCTTGTGATGTGAATACAGTTACACCGACGGTTAATCCAATGTCGTTGAGTGTGATGCTGTCAGGTTCGTTCATGTAGACAACCATTGAGGTGCCTGATTTGAAGACGATTGCGCCATTAGCTGTAACCAATGCATCGGTTCCTTCTGTGTCGTCAACCCAGATATTTGCTAAGTCACTAGAGTATGATAGATCGCCTGTGACTGTTGAAGCTGGCACAACTGTTTTAACATCTGCCCAGTCAGCTGTTTGACCTCTGACTGTGATTTTGTTGATTACAATGTCACGTCCGCCAGTGTTAATCAGCAAGAAAGCAGCTTGAGCCGATCCGCCACTTCCGCCTTCCATCCATATGTGTATTTTTTGCATTGTAACGCTTTCCTCCTGAACACGCGTGCTAGTAACGTTGATTGCAAAGTAGGTAACGACGCCTGCGAGTAGCACTGAAACTACTAGGATAATTAAGGTTGTTACGACTGTACTTAGAGCCAAACGATTTCTCAGTATGTTTTTCATTTTTTTATTTCACTGAAAGAATATTTACCACTTTTTTGGATATGTGAATGTGTGCGTAAAACAAAAATACAACAGCTTCAAAACAGAAGATTTTTGGATTAATGAGCAATTAGCTTGAATGCAAAATCATTTTTTTGGAAACTTTAATACAAGAGAAACAAAAGCAGGAAGCAAGATTTTCAGTCGTTCACAAAAAGAATACTTTGAGATTGCGATTCGCCTATAAACGAAAGAGTCTTCCAAATTAGTTTCCGAAAAAAACATTCGCCAGAATTAAAGGTTATCCGTTTAATTCGAAATCAAGTTCTTAGTTACACCTATCAAGCTACCAAAATTACATAATATGTTTGTGTAGTATGCGTTTGCAAGTGGGCAAACACAATTTTTGGCCTTGATGCGCCTTCTGATTTCTTTTGCTTTCTGTGATTGCCATATCTTGCTGAAGAAATATTCATTTTCACGAAGGTTCCCCATTGGTTGATCATAGCCAAGGATGCAACAAGGCCAAATATCTCCAAATGGAGTGATCTGGCACGAGGCATATCCTGCATAACATGGTATAACTTGCCTGTTTTCTTTAAGCACTTTGGTCGCAAGTCGGTAATATTCGAGACGAAAGCATTGGGTTACTCTTGAAACTTTCTTCTTAGAATGCAGGTAGTCAATTCGTATACGTTTGGATAATTCCTCCGCGAACTTTGCATATTCGGCCGCACCGGGAGTTATATCGTCTTCCGTGTTGAAAAGTTCAGTTCGGTGTTCAGCTACTTCAGTGATATACGAGTCAGGAGCAAGCTTTTTAGCAAACTCGTAAACGCCTACTGCATCAGTGATATTATGTTTTGAAATAACGGTGTGTAATCCAAGTTGAAAACGCGGAAACTCTGTTTTTAGTTTTCTCACCCTCTCATAAGTATCCAAAACTTTTTCAAAGTTGCCAGGAATGCCTCGTATTTTCTCGTGCTTGTCGCCCACACCATCAAGAGAGAGATTCAAAGTGACATTTGTATCGAGATTTTTTTCAAGCATTTTTTTGACTTGACCTTCAATTGTTGAAGAAAGCAAACCATTCGATGGAATGTTTACAACAGATGGATGGCAATGTTCAATAAGAGATTCGAATATTTCAGACAAATCGTGTCTCATGAAAGGCTCCCCACCACTGAGGGTAGCCCAAAGGATTTTTCCACCAAAATTCTCAAAGGTTTTCTTAAATTCTTCGGTCTTAAACTCTGTCTCCTTTAATTCTTTATGGTCACTATAGCGTTTCCAGATTAAACAAGTTTTACATTTTGAATTACATTGATTTGTAACGCTAACTGTTAAGCTAAGCGGTAGCGAGGGTTTGGTATTGAGAAGCCGAGATGACTTATAGCTTATAATTCTTGGCGCAAGCTTGAGAGCACTGTCAATCACGATTTTTTCACTTCCTAAAAGCAACTTTATGTTTTTACTGCCTTTTTCACTCCAAGAGGTTCCAACTTCGAAAACAACCGTAATTCAGAATTGTTTTGAAGATTCTTGGTCGATTTAACTATTTTCCATTTAATGGGCAAGTTATGTCGGGCAAAATCCCATTTGGCAAACATAAAAGCTATTCCTTGCAGAATGACAAAACCTATGGCATACGTTCGTCCTTTGAGGCCACTAAATGGGCATGCCTTCATGATATCTTTCCATTTAGGCACCCTCATAGTGGAAATTTTTTTGCCAACCAAATATTCGAGCTGCTGATGTCCAACGAAAACTCTTCTTCGCTGGGTAAGAAAATCGTGCAAAGTTGAAGGTCCCTTCAAAAGTACCTGTGCTTCAGGGCAATACGCTATTTTCCGTTTTTTCATCTCACATATTATTTGAACGTACGCGTCATCATTTATTATAGCAGGTGGTAATTCACGTATAATTTTAGTTTTTAAAGCCATCAATTCTCCAGTTATTTTTGGAACTTCCAGCGAGCTTTCATGATGAAGATTCCATAGAAGGTGACAGCAGAACCCCATAAAGGTTCTTGGGTCATTAACAGGAATAGGTCTTGCTCCTACAATGTCGGCATCGTCTTCTTTTAGAACATCTATCAAGTGGACTATTGCTTCGCCACAAGGAATATTGTCTCCACCCGTATAAAGCATGTAGTCATAGTTCTCTGATTGCTCAAGAAGTATGTTAAGAGCTGAAGCTTTTCCGTTTCTCTCTATTTCTGTAATTAGCTGAATTCTTTGGTCTCTATGTGAATACTGTTGGACTATTTCGTTAGTTCTATCAGTGGATCCTGAAGAAATTACACATATAGTTTCAATCTCTGGTGGTGAACAAGCAACCAAGGTTTCCAGAAGGTTGCCGATGTTCTGTTCTTCATTAGATGCAGCGATTCCAATCATCATACTCATGGAGGGTAAATTGTGCGTTGGAGCTTTTACTTTAAGGTAAGATCTTTCTTCTTCAGTATCCGTTAAAAGGTTAATTGTGGTCATAAAAGTCACTTTGGGAGAACCTTATCCTTTGAAAAACCGAAATTGTTTTCGGCTAAACCGCGGCTGTTTGGAGAACGTGAATTTGATTCTCTAATTGCCGTCCGCAACGGTTCTATGCCAATCCATAACGAATTGCCAATATATGCCGACACAGATTGAACACCGTTGAAAAATGTATTGCTTAATCTTCCCGCAAAAGAGTTCTCAAGCATTTTTATGAATTCCAGAATTGCGAATGAACCCAGTTTTGATGTTCCGTGTTTTCTCTCTCTAAATATTATTGGGACTTCAGCTATCTCACAGCCAACTTTAGTGCAGTGAAACAACATATCTATCTGGAATGCGTAGCCGTTTGTCCTGACTCCTGACAGATCAATAGATTTCAAAACAATAGCGTCATAGGCGCGAAAACCGCTTGTCGCATCTTTAACCTTTAAGCCGACAATGAGTCTTGTTATGAAATTTGCAGATTTGCTAATCAACTCTCTCATCGGCGCCCACTCTTCGTCGAATCCGCCTTCAGCTACATAGCGAGAACCCACAACGACATCGAATCCATCTTCAATTCGCCTAAGAAAAATTGGAATGTATTCAGGTTCATGTGATAGATCTGCATCCATCTCCATTACTACAGTCACTTCAGGGTCTTTGAGTAAAAATTGGAAAGCCTCTTTGTATGCGCTTCCTAAACCGATTTTACTGGACCTATGAATCACTGAAATGCTTTTATGAAATTTCGCAAATTGATCGGCGAGTTCTCCAGTTCCATCGGCACTATTATCGTCAACAACAACAATTCTACCATTAATCCTATTGTTTTTGAAAACTTTTAGCAATCGTTCTATAACCAATTGAAGGTTTGCTTTCTCATTGTACGTTGGTATTGCAATTCCAACTTTCATTAACGCATTATTAACGTTCAAATCTTCTTGAGCGTCAATCTTTAAGGCAATACCTGTTTTCATTCAAATAGACCTTCCAATGTGGGTCATGTATTCTAGAATTGACTATTGTAATCGTGTGTGTTGTTCTCAAGACACACAGAAAAGAAACTAAAGTCTTTTTTAGGCTTAGTTCTAAGAGCCGTACTGCGGATTGAGATAAACGGTAAATTCGCCGATAGTTAAAACACAAGACCAATTCGTCTTCATAAAATTAAACTCTGGCATATACCAAAGCTTTGAAAGATTATCTGATACCATGAATTTGGCGTTCTGATAAGAACAGTTGAAAACGAATCTTGAGTCCGCCATATTGGTCGGATAGAAAGGGACAGGGTCATGGGTTACCGCGATTGATTGTTCAATATCTGTATGGTTACATTTAATAAGCCAAGATATTTGAGGTGAAGCAATAACAAAATCCCTTGAATCTGTATGGCTGTTAATGTAATTTGTAACCGCATAAGCATTACTAGTGGATAACGTGCAAACTACATCAAGCTGAGAATGAAAACCCGTAAAAACTGATTCGAAATCATCACTTATTGACCCTTCAAAAGGAACAGCCAATACTAAAAAACCAAGAAGCAACCACATTGACAAAACCGCCAATTTTGCTGCTTTAGGTCTTTTCAGAGTCAAGTACAATTTTGCACCAACCTGCACCTGATCCATTATTGTTTCAAGTACACCCCAAATTAGAATAGCAATCCCTAAGACAAAGAATGGAAAAAGCTGAATTATGCCTCGAATTTGTGGACCTTGGATAGGAAAAAGCGCTAAACTAAAAACGAGAAGACAGGAAAACAGCCCCATCACAATTAAGCTATCTTTTTTCCTTTCGAAAAATAGTGGACACGTTAAAAGGCCTGCTAAGCCTACCGTAATCCATGGCGAATAAAGAATCAGTGCCTTGAGGTTATCAAGGAATGACACGCTCGTCCCACCGTTTGAGAAAATTTTTCCAACATCAAAAACAAGTGCATTCCATTGTGAGGCAATAATGCTTAAGAGAAAGATGGCAAAGACGCATAATGGAATTAACACTGCCTTTAAAGTTGATTTAACATCTCGATTTACGAAATACAGAAAAAACAATCCGAACACAAGTCCTAAGCCTGAGAAACCTGTCACACTTGCTGCGGCGACGCCCACTGAAGCAGCGTAAAGCCATTTTTTATTTTTATTTTTATTATATTTAACGCAGGCAAATAAAGTAAAAATCGATAGTAACTCAAGAAGGTTATAATCAAAATTCCAACGATTGTACATAATAGCCAAGGGAAAGATTGAAAACAAAAAGCTGGCTATCAAACCCAACTTTTGGTTGAAAAGCGCTTTACCTATATAAAACATGACAATAGCAGTCAGGATTCCATAGAATGCTGTCAATATCCTTCCGACTACTATGTTATATCCAAAAAATTTCATTGCAAGCCCGGAGATCATATAGAAAAGCGGTGGATGGGGCATGAAAGGATATGTTACAGCAAACATTTGCATCCGTCCGTTAATGAGATTCCAGGCAATGTTTAGATTGGCACCCTCGTCAGGATACCATAACGGGTTGCTGTCGATGCCCCAAATTCTTAGAAAAGAGGCGAGCAGAATTATCGCCAGAAAAATCGGATTAATGGGATTATATAGGTAATCTCTAAGCCGTATTGCTATTTTAGATTTTATTAAATTCAATGCTGTTGATTCCTATTTTTCATTATCATTTATTTTTAAAGTAAATATGTAGTTGTGCAAGATTGTGCAAATAGACAAAAACAAAAAAATGAAATGTAAGGACAGATTGGGGAGCTAACATGTTATGGCTTGATTGGTTTCTTCTTTTTCAGCTGAGCCTTTTACAAAGAATCTAACGCTAGATTTAGTGATAATTGGTAAATTTCTCCAATTATTCAGCTTAACCAGTTCACACATTACTCTGCGAGGCCTTAAATAGAATCGCCGATAAGCCTGATGCCATTTTGCTTCTATTGTTTTGGCCTTCAGTTCACCATATTCAAAGAAAGCTTTCCCTTCAAGAATTCCATATTGATCCCAATCCGTTATTAGCAGTTTACCGTTTTCTTCGACAATCTTGCGAATCTGTGTCCCTGGAAAGGGGGCTGAAATTGTAAAATGAGCAATCGTGGGGTCAAGCTTTATAGCAAATTTAATTGTTTGGTCAATGGTTTCTTCTGTTTCAGTTGGGTTGCCAATCATGAAAAAGCCCATTGATTCCAAACCAGCCTTTTTTGTCACTTTGAAGGCATTTTCAATCATATCAAGAGTTTGCGATTTCTGCAGAAAATCAAGAATTCTCTTGCAACCGCTTTCCACTCCATATCCAACTCTGTAGCAGCGAGCGTTTTTCATCGCGACAAGCAATTCATAGTCTGTATGATTAGTTCTAATACCATTGCAGGTTATCCATGGGATGTCTAAACCTTGCGCTTTAATCATGCTACAAATTTTAAGAGCTCGTGCTTTGTTAAAATTGAAAATGTCATCTTGCATACCAATCTCGGTTGCTTTGTATTCGTTTACTAGAATTTGCCACTCCTCAACAACATTCTCTGGTGACCTAGGTCTGAAAGTTCGCCCATAAAGCGATTTTGAGCAGAAAAGGCAGCCGTAGGGGCAGCCTCTTGAAGTAAAAATATAAAATGAACGGGCGTCTTTCTTGTAGTCTCGAATCGGTTGAGCGTTGCCATACTTTTCAATGTTAAACAAATGAAATGCGGGAAAAGGCAACGAGTCAATATCCGTTATTAACGGCCTTGGTCCATTATCGATAATGTGCTCATTTTCCTTATAAACACAGCCTTTTACGCCTTCTAAAGTTTTTTTGCTTTCAATTCTAGCACAAATTTCCTTTAGAGTTTCTTCTCCTTCGCCTACAACAACCGCATTAATTCCTAGTTTTTCAATTGATTCAAGGGGTAAAGCAGAGACGTGAGGTCCGCCGACGATAACCTGTGAAGAGGAAACTATTTTTATGTGTTCGGCGAGACGCCAAACAGTCTTAATCGTTGGTGTGGTAGCCGTGAAGCCGACAATGTCATATTCTTTTTTAAGCTCTGAGTCAAAGTCTTTATCAATGTTCATATCCAGAATTTTGACTTTGTGACCATCATTCTCTAATGTGGAAGCCAAATAGGCTAAGCCCAAGGGTATTTGTTTTGGAGCATTCCATATAGCAGAACAAGGATTGACCAACAAGACATTCATGAAATCTCACGACTATTTAGTGAACTATTGAACCTGAGCAGAATGTAATTGTGATGGCTTGCCCAATTCCTTATTATTCCAGGTGAACTTTCGAATATGCTCGACTTCATATTGCTTGTTGATTGTTTTGTTTTTGGAATAAGTTTCTTGAGATAGCGACCGACCTCATATACATCTAATATAAACCATGGAGCGTCGAAGGTGCCTATTTCGAGGATTTCATAGGATGCCTTTGTAGTTGAATATTGCTTTATAGGATTAATGGTCATCTTGGATAAGTAACCGTGGTCCCATTCCTTTCCAAATATCTTGTGATAGAAATAGTGAAGCAAAGTTCCAGGGTTTAAGCGATTTTGGGTAACAATCAAAACATGCCTTGGATTGAAAGACTCTATTTCCGAAAGAAAACTCTTTGAGTCTTTTCGATTTTCAAATTCACAAAAGTTCCAAAGCAAATCTGGACTTTTGGCAGTTTCTGCTAAGGAGCCAGTGATTACTTGGGTTTGCCCCAGTAGATTGTTTTTTGGATAATTGTAGTAAGAGGTTATTCCATACTTTGTACCGATATGGCCAATGATTTCTGAAAAAATTATTTTTTCATATTCGGTGCCAAAGCCCAACTCTGATTCTTGTACAGTCATTGTAAGTGACCTCGTACTCGTTCCGCTTCAATTACAATATAGGTGCCCATTCTACGTATGCCAGGCACTTTTTCGAGGAAATTGTTTATTGCTCCAAAGTTTATTCGGCTGAATATTTTTAGCGGTGGTGCTCTAAATGGAGAATAAAACTTAATATTGATTCGAAAATCAGGGAGATTCTTCTCAATGGTTCTCTTTGAGACAAAGCTCTCGTGAGGAGCCACAAAACCGGCCCATTTTTTTACTTTTTCATACCCGAATAGACGTAGGATACCCTTTCGAGCCGCCCAATAGAACCAATTTGCACTCATAGAATGCGGTTCAATGATGAAGAGATTCTTTTTGCATACTTTTGCAATTTCATTTATTGCTTGTTCTTTATCAGGCATATGATGTATTGACCCTACGCATAGAACGTAATCAAAGCTTTGAGGAGCGAATGCTAAGTTTTCACCGTCGCCGAGGACGCGCTCACCATGACTGTTTAATTTGAGCAGAGCCTTGCTTATATCAACCCCAACAACATGCAAGTTTGAATCTTTAACCATAGACAGATAAACGCTCTTTCCGCAACCAACTTCTAGAACGGTTGAAGCCTTGTTTAATTCTGATGATAATTTTGGTGCAAAAATTTGTTGGACTCTAGTCCAATAAGGTCCTTCTTCCCAAGATAAAAATGCCTCTGTATCATTAAAAGCGGCCATTTCGCTATTCTTCACTACGACTGAGTGCATCATAAATGCAAACCTTCTATTCGCTTCTGCTCAATCTCGGAAATTGAAACAAAGATTTTAGTCAAGTATTTTCCGAATGCTTTCATCAGCCTTCTCAGCTCTGTTTTACTACAATCTTCCATTGAAATTCTATTATTTTATTTGTGTGCAGGAAAAAAGACTTACAAAAATAAGATTTAGGTTACTAAATTTTTAAACTGAAATATGAATCTTAAATTCATAATTATTATTTATTATTTTTTTAGTGTTAAGAGAAGGTTTCACTTCCGAGGAGAAGAAATGAAGGAAAAAGAGAACAGCATTCGCGAGTTGTCTTTGGGTAGGTTAACTAGGTTAGCGCAAGATTTGAATAATCAGCAGCTTCTGCTTTTTTGTGGTCTATCTCTAATATTCTCCCTTTGGTATTCCAAGTTCATCTTTTCGCCTAGCAGCGAAATGCTGGGAACTCCCATAACCGATGCTTACCAATCATTATCTATTCTCTCAAAAAATTTCCAAGTTTTCCAAACAGGACATATACCTTTTGGAACTTTTTGGCTCTCTAATTTTTATGGAGGCGCAACTGCAACTTACTTTCACGTAAGCGTTATTCCAGAGATTTCACACACTGGGCTGCTTTTCCTTAGCTTTTCAACCAGTGATTTCATCCTCAGTTTGAAGATTTATGCATTCATTGTCTTAATTTCAGCTCAGTTTCTGTCATACAAACTCGCATATTTCTTTTTTAAAAATCAAGCAATTTCTTGGATTTTTTCAATCGGCTATTCCTTTTCCACATTTTACTTAAGTCAGCTCAATGGAGGACATTGTAACTTCCTTGCTGCAGCTGCTTTGCTTCCTGGAGTTCTTTTGCTTTTTGAAAAAATGTTTAATAATCCAAATTTTAGAAACATGATTTTCGCAAACATATTCTTGATCGCACTATTCTTTGGCGATCTTCAAATAACAATCTTTACACTATATTACCTACTTCTACGAATAATTTATTACTTAATAATAAATAAAAATCAAAAAACAATTATTCTAAAAAGGCTCTTGCAGTCTGCTGTCGTTTTTTCGCTTTCGGTTGCTCCATTTCTACTTAGTTTTGTAAAGCTTCAGAATACTGGTGCACTTTCAGTTCCTTCAATTCCAGCAAACTACTTGGCAGTTATGTCTCAGTTTTTGACACGGAACTCAGGTACATTTTTTAATGCAACCGATTCCATAATTTACTCGCTTTATATTGGATCAGTCTTATTTACGCTTGCACTTGTCCCAATGATATTATTAAAATTTCAATCAAAAGACGATAGACGAAACTATATTTTTCATCTATTAACTTTTATTTTTTTCGTTTTAATTGCTCTCGGAACCGTATTCTCAAATTTGGTAACAATACTTTTTGTTAGGGTGCCATCTAGGGATGTAATACTAATCGACTTATCTGTTTGTATGTGCGCGGGGTATGGGCTTTTGTGTCTATCTAAGTATTTGATTCACAAATCGCGCAAAATCCAGTCGCTTAGAAAAAACAAAATACTAATCACCATTCTGATTTTAGGTCTAGCCACTACCGTATTTCTTGACCTTACCTCTGGAATGTCGCCGGTAACTTCGCCTTTGCCAAAACTGACGGGTGGAGAAAAATTTATAGCAAATCAAACTGGCGATTTTCGGGTTTTACAATACCCTATCTTGTGGGCATATTCAAACTATGAAGCCTCGATCATAAACCACGAGATACTTGGCGTTTCACCGATAGCTTTAAGGGATTATCCTCCAAGCAGCGAGTTGTACACACTATTGGTAAACAATTTTAATGCATTACCTGCACACTCAAAGGATTCCGCATCTAACATAACACTGTTGTCAACTATATGTGGAGTCAAATACGTTCTAATCGAAAAAAATGCACCTAACTCAGCCAATTATAGCGGTTACTTCAATAATGCATCAGCATATTTTACTTTGGTTTTCAGCGACCAGAATTCTTCAGTCTATGAGAACCTATATTTCAAAGGAACTATTTTCGCCATTAAAGATGAGGGCCAAACTCCTCAATTAGAAAACTTAACCTTACCCATTTTTTCTAGGAGCATTCTTAACGATTCGCAAATAATCCGCACAGAAAGTTTCAATAGAATTGAAGTGTCGGTAGCCGTCTCACGACCAGCATATGTGATTCTGAGTCAATCTTATAGTCCGTTCTGGACTTTCACGGGAACAAATACAAGGGCTTTTATTGAGCTCTTAAAGATCACTGCTTTCAAAGTTGATTCAGGAGTTCATAAAGTAGATGCAAAATTTTCAGCTGCAGATCAAACAATGAATCTTTATGTCGTATTCTTTATCCCTCTGATCGTTGCTTTGGTAGGATTCTATGCTGAATCAAAAGGTCAAAAAAGGTTATTAAATCTGGTTTTGGCCTCATTGACTATTTTTGGGGTTGCACTGTCGTCCTTGAGTTCCCCGGGAATTATCAATGTGCTACCAATAGTTGATGAGTGGGCAGTATTTGGAATTTTTAATAGTGTACTTCTTGGATTTGGGTGCTTGCTTGCTTTGGCATCGTTTCTGGTTTTTACCAGAAACAAGGTTTTCAGGTCGGTTGGATTTTCGTGGAACAATCTTAACATTTTAGAACGATTTTTTTTAAAACTTAGACAACGTTTGGGACGGTTAAAAAATAAGTTTAACCAAAGCGGAAATCTCTCTGAGAATACTGCAATTATCCTGATAATCTCAATGCTTCTTCCAATCGTGTTGAGTAATATACCAGTTTTATTTTCTGATGCTAATATCTTGATAAATAGTAGTATGATTGGAGCACTAATGTTTACTATTTTATTGTATATAACCAGAGTTTCATTTCTTGAAAATAAAAATAATATACCTGACGGACTGGAAAGTCAGCTTCCATATATGGAAGGCTCAAAACAGCACATAACACATTTACACCTAGGCATTTTTGGCGGAATTCTAGGCATATTTATCGCTGGTTTGTTAATGAGACTGATCACTTCATATTTTCAAACAATCTATTTCCCAGCTTTAGTTCTGTGTGGTGCCTTAGGAGGATTAGGATTTGGAGCATTCACTAGCAGCAAAACAAAGTTGAGAGGAATAGTCGCATGTTCCTTCGGACTTCTCGCAATAATATTCGCTATCATCATGACATATAATACTCCAATAATCATTGGCTACCTAAGAAATGGCTCTTCGAATACAACGCCGCTATATATGTGGCATGAATATTCATTTTTCCGCTTTGCAGAAATTCAACTTCTGAGCATGCAAGGGTTGTTTTTCTCCTTTTTTGGACTGATAGCCGCATATTTAGGAGGAGCATACCTATCACTAAAAATTAAATACAAGAAACATCCAATCCCAGAAACTTAGAATACAGTGAAACTAGAACTACTCGAACAAAAACGCTTGATATTTTATGTTTTTTTTCCTGCCTAACATAAAGAATTGTGAAAGATGAAGATAATCAATATTTTGCTGACCATATTTCCAATTTAGAAACTAAGGACATAGTGTTAATAAATTCAAAGTATAGTTGAGAGTTTAGAAGCAAACTTGAAAGATAATTTGGCTAAAGACCATTAGAGCATCGACGATAAGTCAAAGAAAATCAATTACAGGAAATAGTCAAGTAACGTTTGTTTCAATGTGTAAGTTTGATAAGTACAAATATGGGTTAAATCAAAATTAAAAATCATTTGCAGAGAGATAAAAATGAGAAATTTACTAAAGATTCGTTGGGTCTAAGAGCGGTTGTTACAACCTTTATTATTCTTGTTGTTTCAGTTCTTCTCACTGGAGTGTTAACTTACTTCACAATTAATCTAACCAGCGACCGCGTTCAAGAATAGCTTACAATTAACAAAACTATATGTTTGGTGCCAGAAGGCAGTTTTGATTCTACCGAAGCCAGCATCCTTAATCATTAACACTAGTAGCAGACACGTTGTAATCAACAAAATCACAGTTCGAGGCAAGGAGCAGTAATTCTACCATCTAATGACGGCTCTCAAGATGTAGTGTATGCCGTAACGAACAATGCAATCACTAAAAATCTGAGTTATATTTTGGCTGTGTCAAATGGCGGTGATATGGTACCATTAGATTCATTTAGTTCTCACGATTATATGCTTACTCAGGCTACCGCGGACATAGTTTTGAAGTCAGGCTATAGTAAGATTGTCTACATCGAGACAGACAGCATCACTATAAATGACATCGGTCTAACAGTCGGCATAACCGTGTTTACTTCACAAACAGTGTATTATCATGAATCCAACGTCCAGGCATTCACAACGGGTTCAAGTTAAACTTAAGAAACCAACTTAAGCTTTCCCTTAAAATGCGATCTCTTCTGCTCAACAAAGGCTTTCCTGACTTGAAAAATTCTGAAAAAGTCGGATTACCATTTTTTAATTTTTATTGATTAGCAAAAGCAAGTCAGCGCATTTTGCTACCACAAGTACTCCACCAAATATTATTGTCCAAACTTCATGACAACTCGGGCCGTTTTTGCAAATCAAAAATGTTTTATGACAACTTTAGATAATAATGATTGTGGCTCCGACCTGGGAAAGCAAAAGTCCTGAGGTGGACTCAATGTCCAACTTTAGAAAGAAGTGTCATGAATCGTTTACTTTAGATTTGAAATTTGGAAGCTCAAATTGTTTAGTGACTAAGTTTAAATTAACATAACATCTGAAAAGTAATCGGCAAATCAAATATCTTAAGTGCAAGCTGTTGATTTTTTAAAACAAATTGTGGTATTTATGCAAAAAGATATGTTTTGTTGCCACTACATTTTATTCTATATATGTATATGTATATAAATAAAAAAGTTTCAGTTTTTGCAAAGTTGGTCAGCTAAAATAAAAGTAAAATTTGAATCTAAGATAATAATTAACAAAAAATAAAAAAAGTTGATTTATTGCTGCTTGATTCTCGGCTTAAGAACTACCTGAATCTACGTATGCTTGGACGTTGGCTTCTCGGTAGTACATAGCTTGTGCTGTGTATAATGTTACGCTTACGGTTAAGCCGATGTCGTTTATGGTGATGCTGTCAGGGTTGATGATGTAGATTAGCATTGTGTAACCCGATCGTAGAACTAGGTTGGATGTGGCGTATTCGAAGGTATATGGGTCGCTGTTTGGAGGATTGAGTTGAAGGGGTTGTGTAGCTGGGTATGAACCTGCTGCCATATCCGGTTGGAAGTACATGTCAGTTGTAACTGGCTCGTTCGTTACTGAGTAGACGATGAACTTTCCTGAACTTGCCCAAGCGCAATCTTGACCTCTGACAGCTACTTTATTGATGACAACGTCTCTGCCGCCAGTGTTAATTACCATGACTGAAGCCATTGAGTAGTCTGGGTCTCCTGGTTGTGCTTCTGGGTTGAGCCAAATGTGAGTGCTTGTCAAGGCGAGGCTTTCTTCTTGAACACGTGTGCTGACTACGTTTATTGCGAAATATGTGACTACGCTTGCCAAAAGCACAGAGATAACTAGGATAATTAGTGTGGTTACTACGGTGCTGAGTGCATATTTGTTATTGATGAATTTATGGTAAGAATTATAATTCATTGTTTCTTTTCACCTCCTGTTTTAAAGGGGCTTGTTTAGTTTGATTCTGTTCCTTTAGATTGGTCATTTCTATTATCATCTCGAAAGTAGAATTAGCTGTTTCTTTATTAATCTCTTCTGTAGCAAGAATTACTACAGTAAATATTAATTTGTGGTTAGACATATTAAGCATTATTCTAAATATGAATTAAAAATAAGCGCTTCAAGCCTAATTTGATTACAAAAAACTAGAACTAATTAGATCAAAACCCGCCCTCTCAAAACCAAAGTTTCGAACATTATTTCACAATATAACATCTTTTGAATAGTGATTCAGTCTTCATAAGAAATATTGTTGAGTTCGTCAATGTATGAGTTATTAGGCTTTGCAAGTTGTTAGCCATGAACCGCACAAATAACTCATATACAAAAATCTTACCGTTAGTCATAATCTTGCTCTTAATTGTTAGTCCCATATTTGTGACTACAGCTTCGAGCCTTCAAATAACCACCACCTCGGAATACAGAAACAATGTCCAAACCTGCATTAATTCAACGCAAGGAAATTACACTTACGTTGCAAAACCAATATTCCCCGTACAGATCAATAATTCTCAAATTCCTATTGGTGAAAACTGGAGTATCATAACGCCTCTACAAGCAAATCACAACTATCACGTCTATTGCTACGGGGTATGGATAAACACTTCAGCTCAAGCAAAAACTGATTATGACTTCTATGTCTACAATCCACAGGGAACCTTGGTAAGTTCACATACTGAATCAGCAGGTTTTCCGCCACATTTAGGCACGACTGTTGAAGATCCGCTTTTCACGCCGACGCAATCAGGCAATTATTCGTTTGTTATTGAGAATAACCCAATTGATAGCCAAGGAGCTCAGCAAGCCACGTTTATGATAATTGAAGATCTGAAGCCAGATCAATGGCAAACATGTTATCTCGAAGGTAGGCATAATAATAATTCAAGCCTTTATTCGGCCTGGGCCTACGAGTTTGTTACTGACGCCTCGAAGGTCGAGTTGCATGTTACAGTTCCAGAAACGTTAGATATTTATGAAGCTAGACTTTACTTGATGAATAATGCTCAGACTTCAATTTTAAACTCCTTTCCTTTAGCTTGGGAAGATGGTTTGTATGGCAACTTAAGCGGTTCTGTTGGAGGTTACAACTTCGAAAGCACGGGTTACAGGGGTGTAGCTTATGCAAGTTGCGAATACATGGGTCAACAAATGTTTCTAAACTACACATCTTCCTCTGCTGGGTTAAAACTTTATCAATTAGTCTTAATTGGAGAGCAAGGGTCAGGCAATATTGAGCTGCTGTTGAAGACAAAATTTGGAAACAACATTTTAAATCCTATCTCTCCTCCAAATAGAGTTTATCCTGACGACCCAACTGGAATCGCCTTTGGCTCATCAAACAACAACACTTTGAATTCAGCCAAATTATCATATACAATCGACAATTGGACTAACACTGACACGCTTAATATGCAAATCAACAATCAAACATGCAACGCCACAATTCCGGGTCAAAGCGCAGGGGCATTTGTCCAATACAAGATTGTCGCATCGGACGACTTGGAAAATAGCTTCGAAACAGAAGGCAACTATGCCGTAAAGGAACCATCAACTCTTAACATTACTGCAGCCAAGGATAAAGTTGTGCTTGGAGAAAACATTACAATAAGTGGCGTCTTTACTCCTAACTTAAAAAATCCCGTTATTAAAGTTGAATTCCTAAGCAGGAATGACACTCAGACATTAAATCCTGTCGTAAGCAGTAATGGTACTTTTGTCGCTAGTTGTAAACCGACGTCTGCTGGAAGTTGGTCTGTTATTGCAAGTTCACCCGAAACTCAAACGACCTACCAATCGTATAGCCAACAGTTGCAAATAACTGTAATTGAACCGCCATTCTACGTCAAATATTCCCTTTTTATTGTTTTGGGACTTGTTGGTGCCGCGGCAGCTGGCGGCGTAGTTTATTATTTGAAGTTTAGAGGAAGATGATTTTATCCCAAAAACAAACAAATTTATCGCGCAGCTAATCAAAAAGCTCCCATCGACAACTTAAGAGAAATTACGACTGCTGATGCTGCTGCAACCCAATTCCCCAGCAACAAACCAACGCAACCATGATGGAAGGAGAAGATAATACTTGTTCCCTTAAGATCAATATTTTTACGTCTAATGATTTTGATGCAGTTCCGTGTTCAAGTGGGTGAACCGCAAAAATCGTTTGGATTAAAAAGAACATAATCGATAAGTCTCAAGATAAATAATATCTTTAAAATTTAATCTTGATGTGTGTCTCTTTTTAGACTTTCATAATATTATATATTAATACACAATACTTTTATACTTAGCACACCAAATAAAATCAATAACATCCAACCAAAAACGCACCAAACTTGGAGGAGGTTCGTATGGAAAAAGGAAAAGCAGCAAAGCCAGCAATTGAACAGTTAACAATGTGGGAGGTAGGCTCAATACCTACTTTCTGCAAAATGCCAAAAATCACACGAGCCTCTTCCTCGAACAAAAAATCAAGGCTAAGATCCTAATATGAAGCTGGCACTTGACATGCTTAAAAAGTATGTAATTACGGTCATAGACAAATGCTATTATTCCAAAAATACCTTGTTAACCTAATATAAAAAGGCCAATACTTAAAAGAAAAACAAGAAATAAGGAGTGAAAGAATTGGGAACAGAAATTCGAACATTTACATCATTAAAAGAAATAACCGAATTCACAGCAAACCAAACCCTGCAATACCGATCATTGTACGAAGATTACAGTCAATGGCTAGGGACGTTACTGCGTGATTTTGAGGGCGCACACAAAAATGACGAGTGGTATCAAAAATCAGCTGGCCTGCAAAAAAACTTAAAGAGTCAATCAAAGAAACCAGTTGAAACAAACGATAAAGGAAAAAAAGGCTCTAAAGGAAAAGAAGTGGCTTCATGTTGGGTCCAGTCAGGCGACATCGCTATTTCTTACACTGAACAAGGTCAAACAGAAATCCTTTTTGAAGCGATCGAAAAACTAAACACCAAAATTCAGGAAAATGACAAGTTTTTGGCAGCAGTTAAACAACTTGCTCGTCTGGGATTAGGAACGACTGTTAACTACATAGTGTATATTGAGGAAGATGTTCCGAAAAAAATTGTTTTGAAACCAAAAGCCAACACTAAAGGAGATGAAGCTTTCAAGTTCATGACAGAACTTTCCGTTTCCGCATTCTACAACACCTCAGAAAAATAAACTACCTCTGAATTAATAGCGAGGAAACGCGTTGAAAGTAAAGAAGTTAATATTAAAATAAAAAGAACGATTTAAGAGAGGAATTGCCTGTAAACCCACAGTATTCTGTTTCGGGAGTCACCGTTTCGATAAATCTTAATAGTTTACAGGCTGAACGAATAGGCGAATACCTATCTAAAGAAGAACTATTTTTTGATATTAATGCAAAGCTTGAGGAACAAAAAAAGGGCACCAATGAAGTGACACTTGCCTTCAGTCTGGCGATTTCAACCAAACCAAATGTCGTTAAATACAACACGTCTGGCTTAGTGATCTTGACTGGCAAACAAGACGACATAAAGAAAAAACTGGAAGTTAACCCTAAAACAAAAATTCCACAAATACTCTTCACTATTTATCAACATGTGTTCAATTCAATCTATATATTGTCCTCCAATCTAAACACACCCTATCCACCACCTGATCTTCTGCATCCGATGGCTGAGAAAATACAGATTCTATCAAACATTACGCCAACTTCAGAAAAGACTGAAGCAGTGCCTGCTGCCTCTCAAACTCCAACTACAACGGCTTCAGTTGCCAGTTCGCAACCAGCAGAGAAGAAGTAGTTTTTTTCTTCTTTTTTAGATATATTTAGAAGTGTGCACAATTAATTTTTTATTCTTTAAGTGCTAAGTTATCTTTTGAGTGAGGCTGGGCTGGTACACTTAAGCACTATTGGTTTGGTGTCTTGGTGATTCTAGGCGCTATAACCGTTAATTATTGTATCAAGCCCAGTACTTACTCACGCTCTTGAGACTTTTCTCGCCAGCAATAAGCGATCTAATGGCTTCAGCATCGTAACTTATCAAGCCAGCCATAACCATCGCTGCTTTCTTAATTAACCCCCTTGGCCTAACCCAGCACTTGTCCAACACGTTTTCCTTGACATGGCCATTGAATTGCTCAACAACATAACGTTTTTTCTTGAGAAGCTCACTTGGCTCAATTTTACGGCTTTTTCCTTTTTTTCCTGGATTGTCAGCGATAACTGGCACGGCACCCATGTCTCTGACAGCCTTAATATTTCGTTTAGAACAGTAGCCTGCGTCAGCTAAAACGTAATCAGCCTCCAAATCCTCAATCAGTTTTGGAAGAAACGGTCCGTCGTAGCAGTTGCCTGGAGTAACCAATGCCCGCAGTGGTAAACCAAGCTGGTTAACTGCCGCATGAAGTTTAAAGCCTCGGAACTTTCCTCGTCCTGTATGTCCCCATCGTGCTTCCATATCGTAGAGATCAACTAATGGTGTACTGTCAACAATAACCGCTTTTGTGGGTTCGATTAGCTGCAGCATATCTGCGAGGCTTATGAAAGTCTCCTCAAGAAGACTTAGGTAATGCCTCCACCATCGCCCAACAGTAGTTCTATCAGGAACTGTGACTAATCCAAGCTTTTTAGCAATCCACGGATGCTGGTTTAGGTGCTCAATAACTCGGGTGTCATTATCTAAACCTTTCAATCTGGTGTAGACTAGAATTCTAAGCGCTTTGACTCTTCCATAACCGGGATTTCCACGTCTCTTGGGTTCGGCTGGAACTATCGCTTTGTTGACGAAAAGCCTGACAACTTCACAGGCTTCCATAAAGAAACATAAGCGCTAACTAGATTTAAAATTATGCACCTCTAATATATTATCAAATTAGGAATATTTCTGCCATTGGAAGTAGCCTATTATATGCTTTAGTGCTTATTGCGATACTGGAGAAGGTGTAGAAAACAATGCAAACTTCAGTTGCAGCATTATTGCTGGTTACTTCAGCTGTTGTTATCGGCTGCTTTGTTGTAAATTACGCAGTAAATATAGTTGAACAAACCATAGATACAGATCATGTGCCTCAGCTTGACCGATTAAGAACCCTTGAAGACAAGTTTCTAAATGAGAACAGCAACTTGTTCAATCAAACTTTACCCGAGTTGCCTGATCAACCGCTGCCTTAACCAAACCATTTTTTCTTCGCAGTACTTAGAAAAAACTGGTCTTTTTGCGATTTCAATTTAATTGACTGAAAATATTGTTTTTGGCTTCATAACTCCTAAAATGGGGAACGGCTAACTACTCTCTAAGCGAAGATTCATGTCGACTACTCCAGAAGA
>Ga0075524_10000014_pt1 | contig 27645 bp, 26 predicted proteins | sample NGEPerone_FD_76826 | JGI IMG/M metagenome (GOLD analysis project Ga0075524, IMG submission 76826) | Arctic peat soil microbial communities from the Barrow Environmental Observatory site, Barrow, Alaska, USA - NGEE Permafrost154B-one | ecosystem: Environmental > Terrestrial > Soil > Wetlands >...
CGTTTTGCAATACTATAGCCACTGTAACAGGTTGGGCTTTGACAATAATTGATTTTGTCAAGGCTTTTGTACAACCATCTTTTGAAATGGTCATTGTTACGGTGTACGTTCCCGCTTTGCTTGTTTCTAGATTTATTTCTGAGCCAACAATTACTAAGTCAGCTGTAGAACCTGTGAAGCTCCAATCAAAACCATTTTGTTTTTGTTGTACGGCCACTTTATCAGTTCCCGAAAGTTCGGTGAACAAGTCTAGTTTTGTGCCTGGGTATTGACAATATGAAGCTGCATTTGCTGAGAATGTCAAATCTGCTTCAACATACCTTTTCGTAACTGAAACTTCATTTGATTTTAGACCAATACATCCATCCAACACAGGCACGGCATAAATGCTTGTTGCTGCATCTGATTTTGAAACTGGAATACTTACTGACTGAGTGTTATCGGTCAACAATGTTCCTTTCTTGTACCAATTGTATGTATAAGCTGAGTTTTCAGCTTTTACAAGAGCATTTGGATTGGTCAAGTCACATTCAAGAGTAGAAGCGTTTTGCAATACTATAGCCACTGTAACAGGTTGGGCTTTGACAATAATTGATTTTGTCAAGGCTTTTGTACAACCATCTTTTGAAATGGTCATTGTTACTGTGTACGTTCCCGTTTTGCTTGTTTCTAGATTTATTTCTGAGCCAACAATTACTAAGTCAACTGTAGAACCTGTGAAGCTCCAAGTATAGCCGTTTTGTTTTTGTTGTACGGCCACTTTATCAGTTCCCGAAAGTTCGGTGAACAAGTCTAGTTTTGTGCCTGGGTACTGACAATAAGAAGCAACGCCAGTGCTAAATGTCAAATCGGCTTCGACAAAGAATTTTTGTGTTGAGATTACATTTGTTTTTACTCCTACACAACCATCTAATACAGGAATTGCAGAAACAGAAACCAACCCATCTGCTTTTGCAATTGGTAATGTCAGATTTTGAGATGTTTCACTAAGCAGAGTTGAGTTTTTAGACCACTGATAAGTATAAATTGATACTGCCGCTTTAAATTGTGCATCAGCGGTATTACATGTTAAGTTATTTGCGTTTTGCAAAGTAATATCAACAGGGATAGGACGTGGTTTGATTTTAATATCTTTTGTGAAAGTTTTTGTACATCCATCTCTATGAATATTTAAAGAGGAAGTATAAGTTTGAGCAAAAGATTTTTCTAAATTAATAATGCTACTCTTAGCATCTGTAAAGAGCAAACCACTTGTAGAATATTTCATGTCCCATGTGTAAGCATCTTGTTCGTTAAATAACTTGTCTTTATCAGCACCAGTTACTAAAGAACGAGTATCAAGAATGCTTCCTACTGTTTGACAGTTTTCACTCAGTCCATCTATTAAACCGAAATCTGCTTCAACATATCTCTTAATTAAAGAAACTGTGTTTGATTGCAAACCTATACAAGTACCCAAAAATGGCACGCCATAAATACCTGTCAAACCATCTATTTTGCTCACCGGAACGCTTATTGCTTGCGTATTTCCACTCAACAATGTTCCTTTTTTATACCAATTATAAGTATAACCCGAATTGTCGGCTTGTACTAAGGCATTTGGGTTGCTTAAGTCGCATTCTACTGTAGAGGCGTTTGTCAAGGTAATAGCAACACTATTCGGGCGTGGGTTAATCACTACCGTTTTTGTAAGTGTCTTTGCACAACCACCATCATTTATATAGTTGAATGAAACGATGTATGTTCCGGCAGGGGAATTGAATAAATCAATTTCATGAGTCGAAGCCAAAATAAGACCAGGTGCAGTGATGCTCCAAGTATAATGTTGATTCGTTGTGACTGCTAATTTATCTGTTCCTGAAAGGAAATCAAAAATATCTGTTTTTCCTGTTACCGGACTTTGGCAGAATGTAGCTGTACCGCTTGAAATTGAAATATCCGCTTCAAGGAACGTTTTCAATGGAGCAATAACACTTGTAGACGGATTTGTTTCACAAGTATTAACCGCCGTTCCAATGGCATACATGGTACGCGAAGCATCCGATACATCTGCCTTTGTTACAGGAATACTTATTGTTGTTCCCGTTCCTACATTTACACCATTCTTAAACCAATTGTAGGTGTAAGAAGTAACCGAAGCGGCCATTGATGCTGCTGAATTGTTACAAGAAAAGTCTGTAGAATTCGTAAGCGCTATTGTAAAATCAGCCGGACGTTGGCGTATCACTACATCTTTGGTAATGGTCTTAGAACAATCATCTTTTGAAATTACCATAGTAAGGGTATAAGTACCCGCTTGGCTAGTTTCTAGATTGATTGTTGAACCTGTAACTTTTAATCCCGTTCCTGAAGGTGTCAGTGTCCATGTGTAACCGCTTTGAGAATTTACAACCGCGATCTTGTCTGTTCCTGTTAGCTCAGTGAAAATATCAACTGAACCGCCAGTCTTTTGACAATATTCTGTAACGGTGTTTGTAAATGCAACATTAGCTTCAACATACCTTTTCGTAACACTTATAATATTGGTTTGTGGCCCAAAACAACCATCAAGCATTGGCAAAGCATAAATGAAAGTTCTTCCATCTGCTTTTGAAACTGGAATACTTATTGTCTGTGTATTATCAGTTTGTGTTACCCCTTTCTTAATCCATCTGTATGTGTAACCTGCATTATCGGCTTTAAGCAATGCATCAACGTTGCTCATATCACATTCTATTGTTTCTGCGTTTTGCAACGTAATCGAAACATTATTTGGTTTTGGTTTAATTATAACCATTCTAGTCAGCGTTTTGGAACAACCACCATCATTTGTATATGTAAATGAGACAGTATATGTACCTGAAGTCGACTGTTGCAAATCAATTTCATGAGTAGAGGCCATAATTAGACCAGGTGCAGTAATGCTCCAGGTATAATGTTGATTAGTCGTTATAGCCACCTTATCAGCTCCTGAAAGTAGATCAAAGATGTCTGTTTTTGCTACAGAAGTGCTTTGACAATAGGTTGATGTCCCACTACCCATTGATAGGTCCGCTTCAAGGAACGTTTTTAATGGAGCAATAACACTTGTAGACGGATTTGTTTCACAAGTATTAACCGCCGTTCCAATGGCATAAATGGTACGTGAAGCATTGCTTACATCTGCTTTTGTTACAGGAATACTTATTGTTGTTCCCGTTCCTACATTTACACCATTCTTAAACCAATTGTAGGTATATGAAGAAACTGAGGCGGCCATTGAAGCTGTTGAATTGTTACAAGCAAAGTCTGTAGAATTCGTTAGCGCTATTGTGAAATCAGCCGGACGTTGGCGTATCGTTACATCTTTGGTAATGGTCTTTGTACAACCGTCTTTAGAAATGACCATTGTAAGGGTATAAGTACCCGCCTGGCTAGTTTCTAGATTGATTGTTGAACCTGTAACTTTCAATCCACTTCCTGAAGGTGTCAGTGTCCATGTATAACCGCTTTGCGAATTGACTACAGCAATTTTGTCTGTCCCTGATAGTTCAGTGAAAATATCTATTGAGCCCCCCGTTTTTTGACAGTATTCTGTCACAGAACTTGAAAAAGACACATTTGCTTCAACATACCTTTTTGTAACTGAAACTTCATTGGTTTTAATTCCCAAACAACCATCCAATACCGGAAAGGCGTAAAGGTTTGTAACTCCGTCTGCTTTGCTTACTGGTACACTTATTGTCTGTGTATTGTCAGTTAGCAATGAACCTTTTTTGTACCAATTGTAAGAATAGGCATTGTATGAGGCTCTTAAATTAGCGTTGACATTGTTCATATCGCATTCTAATGTAGAAGCGTTTTCCAATGTGATAGTCACTACACTTGGCATTTGTTTGATGACATATTGCTTAGTAATAGACTTTGTACAACCATTTTGGCTATATGCCATTGTGATAGTATATGTCCCCGCCTTACTTCTTTCTAAATCAATTTTGTTTCTGTTGACCAAAATTAAATCGGTAGAAGAAGAGCTTAATGTATAAGTAAAACCGCCTTGTTCCTGAGATACAGAAATTTTATCAGCACCGGTTAAGTCATCAAATACATTTGCTGTTCCAGCGATACTTTGACAAAATGTTTGTGTGCCTGATGTGAAATTTACATCTGCGGTCAAATTATTTTTTATGAGTACCTGGGCCGGTGATGGCGAACTTAAACAACCGTTTGTAGCAGTTGCAACAGCAGTGAAGTTTTGTGACCCTTCTGCTTTTGTAAGTGCAATTGTGTTTGTTCTTGCCGTTCCATCTACAATTGTTGCCCCTTTATACCAGGTATAATTATATCCCGGATAATCGGTTGTAACTTGCAACTGTGGATTGTCGGTATTACAAGAAAAGTCTGTTGAATTAACCAGCGACAAAGTAATATCATTCGCTTTTGGTTTTACAGTAAAATTCTTTGTGAATACTTTCGTTACACCATCTTTTATGGCCGTACATGTAATAACATACGTGCCAGCTGTAGAGGATGCAAGGTCAACATTACTTCCGGTAATTGAAAGTCCGGCTGTTGAAGTAAAAACAACACTTGATGCCCCGTTGAAGCTTACAAAAGAATTCAGGTCTTTAGTTCCCTCCAATTGGCAAAATGAAAGATCGGTTGTTACCCATGCTGAACCAATGTTTAGGTCTTTCTCGACAATCACCAAATTGGTTTCAGCCGAACAACTAGCGTTTGCGTTCTCCGCAGTAATGCGATAAGAACCTTTCGTAAGTGTTTGTGCCTTTATTCCAATCCATGTGTCTTGTGGAGAACCTGAACCATCTTTAAAGATTTTATAGGTCACTCCATCTTGTTGAGTAGTCTGTACGATTGTTGTATTGACTTGTTCGGTATAATAAGAAAGCGAACCGTTAAAAGCAAGTGCAATAGGTTGAATTCTACTAGCGATTGTTGCCGGAGAAGATGAAATGAAACATTCTCCGTTTGTACTTTCAACCACTGCGGAAGCTGTGCCGACTTTACCTAAATTTATACCATTAAAGGATTTTGTTCCTTGCCATCCCACTTTTTCGGTACCATCCAATAAAAGACGGAAAGTTTCAGTTGTGTAATCCGAAGAAGGGTTTTTTATTGGAAAATTAAAGTTAGTTCCGTTACAATACTCCAAATCTGCAATAACAGGTGTTTTTGGCATCTTGGTAGACGGAACAGGGATATTGACACCCGTAAGACATTTATAAAAATTTGCCGTTCCTAAAATTGCAGCTTGTCCTTTAGCCACGCTAAAAGAAGCTCCATCAGGGGTAGTATTGCTAAAGTTTATGTTTGTGTAACCATTGGCGCCACTTACATTGAAAAAGAATGCACTCGAATTATCACACCAATTCGTACCACCTTTCTGACTGATGGCAATAGGAACTTTGACATTAGAAGGAAAAAGTTCTTTATTGGCATAAGTTGTTCCATTAGTTTCTTTTCCTTCCGTACTCAATATAATAGTATAATCCGATTCGTGATTAGTCGTACAGGAATTGGTAAGTGCGATTTGCAGTTTGTCGTTATCTGATATACCGTTTACATTTGAAAGAGATAACTGTATTTGATTGCTGCCTACCGTTGCATAATCAGCCGATGTAAATGTTTTTTTTACATTGCCTGAAGCATCTTGCAAAACCATACTTGTTACTGTCTGACATCCAAAATCTACATTGATAAGTGAAACCAATAAACTTGATAAGTTACATTGATTAAAAATTACTACCCCTGTACCTGACTGAGAAATATCTAGTGCGTGGTCGTGACTACTACCCCCTACTTCCGACAACCCCGAAACTTTAGTGTCCGGTTCTCCAAGGAAAGTCAATGAGTTTGAAGTTGTATTGAAAATCGTAGGAGTCGGGCTATAGTTATCCATGTAATTAAAGCTTAGATAATTTATATATTGACTATGATCGGGTGCAGTAGCTAAAGTATAGGTAAATGGCATTTGTACCAACCGAACTGGAAAATTAGTTTCTGCTGCTTGAAATGCATCTACAAGTGTAACATCTATTTTGATGTTATTGTATTTTTTCAGTGATGTTAGTTCATCTGCGGTAAAAGTAATTGTAGTCCCTGATACTGAAGCGGTTTTTGGGAGAGTATACTTTGTAACTCCATTTGTATCAATTCCAAAGAAGGTGATTGTAGCCTTCTTTCCTGAAATCAGATTTATCTGATTGCCCAAAGGAACAACGGTAAACCCAGGGTAAATAATAGCTGAAAACCCGTACTTTCGGACATTCACAGCAGCTGTCCAATTGACTTTGATGTTGGTTGTCAGATCGCTTTTATTGAACGTTGAACCACTTGTCAGGTCAAGTGTACCATTGTCCGTTACAATCGAAACTAAATTTACATTTGCGGTTACAAATTCAGTAGAAATTACCTCCTGATTGTAATTTTCCCCTGCATTAAATGTTCCTGAATAGTTCTGGTTGTAATTCTGAGCATGGGTTAGTAAGGGTATGCACAAAATGACGAGCGAAAAGAGTAGTAAGATTTTTTTTTTCATAAATTTTAAAAATTAATTGTTAGTATTTATAATTATTTTTTTTGATATTTAAATTGAGGTTAGTCCTTCTTTTGGGATGACATACCCAACAGGTCTGCGGGGTGTTTCCTCTTTCTTTTTTGATTGCAGTTCTGCCAGCGATTGACTGATAATATCAAGTTGCATTCTAGTATCTTCGTTGATGTCGTTTTGGTCAGCGAACATCTCTTCAATACATTGCTTGAGTTCTTTCATTTCGTTTTGAAGTTCCCCAACTCTATCAACCGGAGCATTTAATACTAATTGGCGAATAGTAATGAAGGCGCGCATAATACCTCTGTTGATTTGGATAGCTGTTTTTGATGAAAGAACACTACTAAGCATTGCAACACCCAATTCTGTAAAGGCAATTGGAAGATAACGTGTACCTCCCCATCTTGAGGTCACAAATTGTGACCTCAAGATTTCAAGTTCTTCTTTGGTCAATTGAAACATAAAATCTTCACCCTCGAAACGGTCATAATTACGTTTTATAGCCTGGTTTAAAACCTTTGTTTCTACTCCGTACATTTCGGCCAAATCACGGTCTAACATAACCTTGTAGCCTCTGATCTCGTAAATTTTACTTTGGATAATTTCTAATTCCATAATGATACTTTTACCTTATTCCGAATGTATTGAATATATCACGTCTGTTGGCAAGCGTAATGGCATACTCGCCTGGTTCAATATTCTCAATAGTCAATAGATATGAACTTTTACCGTACTTCTTTCCTTGAAATGGTAAGTAGGTGATATCACCGGATTTCGAACTTCCCAATACTGATGCTGATGCTACATCAAGTGTCCTTTTGTTTTTCTCTACTTTTAGTTTGAAAATATTTATTACAGTCACTGGGTCAACTGAATTGTCTGATACTTTGACGATGAACTGAACTTTTGTCCGTTTATCTATTTGAACAGTTGATGCTGTTCCTTGTATTGCATTTTTACTTGTTGCCTTACCAGCGAATAAACCAACAACCGGAACATAAGCAGCTCCATTCGAATTCGTTTTGATGGAAGCTGTTTGTATTTCCAATTTGATACCGTCACCTATCGAGTCATTGACAAAAACTACGTTGCCTGAGAATTCGGGTTCTTCAATTCTAATTTGTGCATTGAGAGCGATACAACTAAATAATAAAGTAATGAATAATAATTTTTTCATTTGTTTGATTTTTAAATGATTAGTAATATTTATTTATTGAATAAGAATGTTTAATTACATTTGTGTTGGGGTTAGATAACGGTACCATGCACGGTAATCGTGGAAAACACCGTGTCCGATAGGTGCTGGAAAGCGGTAAATTGTTGCTCCCTGACCTTTTAGAGTAGCAATATCATTATCGGGAATATTACCCACATTGTCGTCTTGAATACCATAATAAAAAGTAGTGTTACTCAGGTCTTTATTTTTAAGCCAATTCATACGCCTATATGTATCTGTAGAAATGACACACATATTTTTATTGATCTCTTTATAGCTTGGGTCTGTGCCATATGTAAGTGCTGCACCATAGATATAATCTTCAATTTCCTTTTCTACAATAGAAGCTTGCATGTTTGGATTTTGGTCTGCTATGATTATCTTGTCAAAGTCTGTTGTTGAATAGTAAAGCAGATAATTGAATATCATTGCACCACCCCATGAGCTACCCATTAATACCATGTGTTTGCCCCGCGCTTTGCACCACTCAACAACTTTGCGTATCTCCATAGTTCCTACATCATTCAATACTTCGGCGTTATACACACTTGAAATGTTGTAAGGAAATTGTTTATCATAACCTCCTACTGTTTTGGCAAGATCAACAAAGTTCCATGTACCATAATTCCCATTAGTAAGCTGATTTCCTTTCTGTGGGTGAAATATGATAAATTCAGAAGTAGTATAAGTATTGTATTTACGTGGCAGGTATTGACTAGGCAAAAAGTCTATATTACCAGGCGTAAAGTCATTTAATAGTTGGTATTGCGATTCAACATTAGAGCGTCTAACTTTTGACTTTGCAGCATGTGTAAGACTTTTGCGTCCGCTGGACTGTAGAGATTTTACACTTTGAATAGTATTGGTTGTTGATTTTGTCTTGAATAGTGGGATAGTAACACCCGAACCATCCAATCTATAATCAGGACCACCACCAATATTGATGATTATAGTATCGCTTATATATTCGTCTGAGAATACTTTACTCATATATATATCTTTTGTAACATAACTTCCCATTGGAGTTCCTGTTTTGTTGCAATACAAATAATCTTGTCGATAGCCATTGAAATAGCCTATAAAATTATTTATTGTACTGTACTGTTTTTTATAATCAGAATTGAGCGCCGGCATAATACTTTCTATGCTATCAAGAATTTGTATAGCTCTTGCTCGTCTGTCTGGTGGAAGTCCTGTATTAATGGGATAAGTGGTAAAGGTTAGCCCTGTAATTGAGTTGATTGAATTGTGGAAAGTAGTAATGCTATCTTGTTTTACTTTTATTGCAGCAAGTCTCACTTTTTTAAAACATGAATCACACCAGCAATCAGGGAAATGTGTATAATCTTTATTTTGGTTATTTTTTATATCTGTTGATAATTGATCTAAAGAAATACCTTTGAAATCTCCTATTAGTGGAATAATCGGGTTAAAGGGTTTTTTGTCACGAAGTAAAAAAAGCTTGTCATCTGTAGTTATAGCAAATGATGTCCAAGTGCTATCAATAGGGCAAAGCAATTGAATGTAGGTCAGTTCATTTTTCTTCATGAAAATAATCGCTGAATCGTACTTACAGATAGGACAAGGCATATTTAAAACCTTATATTTATCATCTGTCTGTTTTGTAAAGCCGTAGGTAAGATTATGTATATTACAATGAAATGCTAATTTTTGTTGCATAAGTGAGGAAACAGATGCTTTTGATGGGATTTGTGGATCAGAAAAAAAATCATCTCCTCCACATGAATATAAAGTTGAAATCAATATAAATAATACTACAGAAAACTTTTTCATAACTCAAATTGTTTTAATTAGTTGGTCTTATATTTTAGTATGTAAAAATACTGATATTTAGTGATATTTGCAAATATTTATAAAAAATATATTACATTAAATAAACGTAAATGCCACACTGAAAAGGCAATTTATAGGGGTACATCAGGTAGTCTTTCTTTGCCTCCAAAGTCCTTTATTGCCGCCTCTCTGATTTGATAAGCGAGCAATGTATTTGTTTCTCCATCCAATGCTTTTTGCACTGTGTAATAGGTTGTTTTAAATTTTTCTTTTAACGCTTTTTTGTCACCATCAAAAACTTTTAGTCTGGTTTTGTTTGCTTGCGGTTCATCGGGGTTTATTTCTTGACCTCCAAAGTCATGAATTGCTGCTTCTCGTATTTTAATGCTTAAATCTGTGTGTATTTCTCCGTTCAAAGCCCTTCTGAGCATGTAGAAGGTTGTATCAAATTTTTCAACTAATGGTGTTCTATCACCATTTAAAACTTTAATTTTATTGAGCTTTTCTTCAATTTTACTTTCTTTCATTCTATTTTCTTTTGTATAATTCCAATAAATGTTTACTATATTTGCACTGATTTTTAGTGAGTCTAATACTTTGCAAATATATTACTATTTTACGACAAATGCACGATAATAACGAAAATATTACGAAAATAATTTTTAGACTATCATTATTTATTGATAGCCAAGGCTCAAATTTCAATAAACTCGCCGTAAACATTGGTGTAAGCAATAGCTATTTCAGTAAAATGCTAAATAATAATGGTTCGCTGGGTGAGGACATTATTCGTAAAATATTACTATACTACAAAAACTTAAATCCTGAATGGCTAATACTCGGTGTAGGTGATATGCTTAGAAATGAAAATCAAGAAGAACTTTCAGTCAATACTATTCTGAGAAGATATGAAACTTTGGCAATTGAGAACGCAGCTTTAAAAACCAAAAATGAGGCATTAGAAAATAGAATTGAAAAATTAGAAGGTAAGCAATAGGCTGTTTTCATATTTATAATTTTATGCGGTAATTAGATTTGAAGGGGGAAAGAAGTTTTTTATTGTTTTCTTCGAAATGACATTTTTTTTGTGCGTTTAAGTGAGTTTATCGGGGTGGTTTGTTTTGAGGCAACCAAAGGTTGTGATTTGGCCGATGCAAGATTTTGACAACAAAATACGACCTGAAGCTTTAGCGGAAGTGTGGAGATTTTTTGTAAAACCGTAAGACTTGACCTTGCAGTCTGCAAAATCACTAATTACCTTTGCCGAATTAAACAATACCCCAGAGAAATACACTGTCTCGGATTTGTGGAATACAGAATAAGAAAATAATAGTTTTTTGATATTTAGGCTTGCAGCAATGCGAGCCTTTTTTGTTTAAGGTCACAATTTGTGACCTTAAACATTCTTCAATCTTGAGGTTCCAATTTGAAACCTCAAGATGTTTCCTCTAACTTGAAGTCGCAAATTGCGACTTCAAGTTGATTTAATTTGAGGACGCAATTTGCGACCTCAAGATTCTTATAGTTCCTCTCATTTTTCAAGGTCACAAATTGTGACCTTGAAACTTTTCCAATGGTATCACAGATTGTGATACCATTTTTGTTGTTATATTGGATATCGCAAATTGCGACTTCCAATTTTGTTTAAGGTGACAAATTGCAACCTTAAAGGTTACCAAATCTTGAGGTTCCAAAATGGAACCTCAAGATTTGGTATCAATCGACAGCTGCCGGAAGATCTTCAGCTTTTCAAATTGATACCATTTGAGTGATTGGCCGATGGCGATCAGGAATTGCTTTGATACCAAATGATTCAGAGAACCTGACGGCATGAGTAGCGGACCAACTTAGTTTTGATACCAAAATTATTGGAGCTGCTTTGCTCCCAGACAAAGAAATATATGTGCTGTTATTAGTTTTTCATGTTGTACACTTATTAGTTTTTCATGCATATATATTGTTTTGATACCATTTTTGTTGTCCGGGATCTTCTCCAGCTTTTATTTTTGATACCATTTCACCCACCGGCCAAGTTAGATCTGTTTTCGTTTTGGTATCATATTTTGTTTGAGGTGCAATTTTATCACCTCAAAAACTTGTCATTTGAAAAACAATACATATCTTTGTACAAAATTGGTACACGCAAAATATTAAGAATATGTTAGTAATTAGCACAAGAGAATTTCGAGCAAACCAAAAAAGCTATCTCGACAAAATTGACAAGGGTATTGAAATTCTAATACATAGAGCTGGAAACAAAAGCTATAAGTTAGTTCCTGTTGCAGAAGATGAAACTCTTATGAGCAAAGAAGATTTTTTTGCTAAAATTGATAAATCTATCCAAGAAATAAAAGAAGGAAATTTTACAAAGGTGGAAACCAAAGAAGGTTTACAGGCTTTTCTTAAAGGTCTGTAGCATGTACAAAATAGTTTTTTCAGAACAAGCAAAATTAGACCTCACAAAACTCAAAAAGAGTGAACCTAATTCATTAAAAAAAGCTGAAGCTCTCTTGCTCGAAATGGTAGACCATCCATATACAGGAACAGGGAAACCAAAACCACTGAGAAATGACAAATCCGGACAATTATCTCGTAAAATATCTGAGAAACACAGACTAGTCTATCAAGTGAATGATGAAGTGGTAGAGGTACTTATTTTGTCTGCTTTTGGCCACTATGACGATAAATAAAAGTCTTTCACAAATTGTGACTTTAAGTTGTGAAAAATACAATTGTTATATGACTTAAAATTCTTATCTTTGTACCCTCAGTCTTCCATATTAGGAGAAATGAGCTTCGAGACTCGATAACACAGGACTGTTACCGAGTCTCGCGTTTTTAATAAGAAATTGGTTTGTTTTCCAATATCCTCAATTTGCAAAAGCCTTCGTCTTGATCTCAAATGATAGTGAGGGTTTAGATGTTGTGCTTTTGCTGGGGATTATTATTTGTGGTCACAATCTGTGACCAGTTGTTTTTGATACCAAATTACGCGCTGCCGGTTTGTTCCTGGACAAACAATTGATACCATTTTATCAGATATCCGGAGCTGATCGATTTTCAGAATGATACCATTTCATCCACCGACCAAGCGAGATCCAAAATTGTTTTGATACCAAAACCTTTCCCTGGAGTAAAATCCCGGACTTTAATTTGATACCAAAAAAAACTCCAACCCTTTTTAGAGTTGGAGCCTTATTTCAATTTGAATTTGTCAAGTTATCGCGAAGCTTATTCTTCAGTGTTTCTTTAATGTTCCAATCAAGTTTCTCACCCGTGAGCTTGAAACTTGTTTCACCTTTGGTAACAAGTAGATCACCCCCCTTCAATTCTTTGTACTCGTATTCGTAAAATTTCGACAACCTAAATAGGAAATCTTTCTTTATCTCTTGTTCTGTTTCAAAAGGGGTTGTACTCAAAATATTCTCTATTACATCCTGTATTGTTTCTTGTGATATTTGCATGATGTCAAAGAATCGGTTTTGCGTTAATAATTAAATCGTCTTTTATCGTAAAGGTCAAGTGTCGCCCACCGTCCTTGTCGAATATCTCAACTTCGAATTTTTTCTTATCCGGAATGGTGAACTTTGGAAATGCCAGAACAAAAAAATTCTCTGTGTTGCTCTCAATAACACTCAAATATTTATAGCTTATAATTGGCGCCATCTCTATTTCCTGTTCGGGAGAATTCTTTATTGTAACCTTGTCCTTTATAAAACATTTCGTAAAATCAATATTCATGTTCAGGGTAGATGTATTAATCATCTCAAAAGTAAAATAAAGCACATCATTATTAATATGAACATTGTTCAGAAAACAGGTCAACTTGTTTTTCCTCTCACCTACGCTGGCAATACTCCTTTTCTCTTTCAAACACTTTTCTGCAACTGTTTCTAGTATCTTGTCGTTTGATGTATTCTCAAAAATAGCTGCGTTGTTGGTTGGACAAAAATTATAGGTGTAAGTTGAAGCTGTAGAATCATTATTCATGAAAAATTCATAACATTTTTTATCTTCAGTCACTACAAATAAATTTGAAGTAATACTATCCTGTTTGATAGCTTTTATTTTCAAAATATTGCTGCTTGATATTGGTTCTGCCATCAATATAGAATCATTACCTACATTCGAATAAATGACTTTACTAGGAAATATCAAGTGTGTACTGATGTTGGTAGTAACGTTTATATCTGTAGTAACTGCACTATCTTTTTGGTTGTCATAGTAGGTTGAATATTGAACATTTTTCTTAAAAGTAACTTCAAAACTATGGAATACCCCATCTGCTGTGATTACAGACAATCCTCTCGAACCTATGAAATTTTCTTTGTCTACTACAACCTTAACTATATTTTGAAGTTTTTCGTTCTTCTCTGCAACAATATCTTGTGCACAGTCAATGTACTTTACATTATTGTCAAAGACAATGTGCAACGTTTTATCATAGGAAATTTCAAGTCGTTTAGTATTGACTTTTTTTACTTGTGCAAATGTAAGCACCGTGAATGTACAAAGGAATAGCGTTATTAATTTTCGTTTCATATTTTGTTTTTTAAGATTTTAAATGGATTCTACATCCGATACAATTCTAAGGTAATTATTTGTTATATCACTTTTCACAACTGCTTTTACAACCGGAAGAGGTTCTTCTACATCTTGATACATCTTAAAGCGTAAATGAAAATCTTTGTAATTTGAATGAGCAGTAGAACCAACGAATTCACCAGCCTGCAAATTAGTAAAGAAATTGCTATCGTAGCGTTCCTCGCGCTGACTAGATATTGTTCTACTCCTACTATCACCACCTTTACTGTTGCCTTTTGTATTAGATATTTTTCGTTTTTCTTCTTTACCAAATATTAAAGGATAATTCTTCAAAGCCTCAACATCTTTTGTTTTACCATAGAATTGATTACCAAAGTTGGCCTCAATACTACTTCTGTCTAATTTAGAGTATCGTTTTTCAACCTTAGCACCGGATTGAGTAATGAATGTAAAGCTACATTTATACTCTCTCAAGACAGATGGTAATTTTTCAAAGTCGGCAATTTTAAAGGTTGTTGCCTCATCTAAGAAATAGAAAAAGGGCACTTGATTTTCTAATGTAAAGCGCCTGGCACTAACAGACATCATCAATGAAATTACTGGCGAAATAACACTTTCTATTTGAAAGGCGTTTGCAATAGCAACGAGCTTGAGATTATTTGGGTCAATCAAATTAAATTCAAAGTCATTCCCACTTAAAACATAAGATATATTTTTATTAAATGCCAATGAACTTACATAATTTGTGAGATTGCTCAAAAAACTTGCTTGTGTTTTGGGGCTTTCTTTTGCACTCAAAAATGCAGCTCCTAGAGTTCGGCCATAGTGTGAGCTTTCCAATAAAGCTGTTACTCGCTCAGTTCCGGCAGAACATACATAGTTTACTAGGTGAGGAATTGTGCAAATTCGTGGGTGGTCGTAGTAGAATGTTATTGCTACACCTTTAAAAATTCCTAAAGCGCCAAGGAACCATTCGTCTTTTTTACTCCCATCTCCCATGTATGCAGTCAATAAATCTTCTATCAATTGCAAGAATAAATTTTCGTCCTTTACAACTTTGGGATTGATCGGATTTGTTCTATAAGTTCTATCCATATCGGTAAAAGAGATATAATAAAACTTATGAGGATAATTGTGTTTCGTAATTAGATGATTCGCCGTTTTTGTCAAATCAAAATCTTTGTAGTCATAAATGAACCCTGCAAAGTTATGCCTTATGTATTCCTCTAAAATTGGCTTCCCTATACTCTTTGTTTTACCGGAGTTGGCCCCAGCGTAAATTAGAAAGTTGTCGAATGGGTCAGTAAAGAAAAGCTGTCCTCCCGTTGACGTTTTCAGAATGAATTTGTAAAGGCTCTTTTTAGCCGTTTGCTTCTCTGCTTTTGAGCTTGGGAGCAATATAACAAGAACAACTATTCCAAGCAACACAGCGATTGCAATTGCTATATTGGTTGTGGTAAAGTAAACTAGATAGTGTTTTAGCATAAATGTATGTTTTAATGTATTATCAATAAGGGTTACAAATATTCAACGCAGATACTTTTAGCGTCTATTAAATCATACGATGAAAATGTCAATGGATATAATCTTTTCTTCTCTCCATTTTCAAGTATTGTAAAAAATTCTTGACTGAATCCAACAATCGGATTATTTTGAAAATGCAATTTTGCTTCGGTGAATTTTTCTTCAGCACTATTTTTTGAGAAAATAAATTCCGCTTTCTTAATTTCTAACTCTGGATAGTTATGTCTTATGTAAGAACCAACTTCATCTAATGCTTCAACTAATTTTAATTCTTCTGAAAGTGGTGGTATGTAAAATTCATCCTCATAATCTTGATTCACTTCACCATTTACAAATTTTTCATTCCGCAATAGTTGTTTTTCAATATTGTTTTTCAAAGATCTCAAGTGTTTTTCAATATACGATTTAACCTCACGATTATCAATTTCGTCAACACCTGTAAGTTTAATATTGCCATAAAAAATTCCTTGAAAACCTCCGAATTGCTTTTCAATTTTATTAAGCATTCGTTTTACTTTTGCGACAGCTTCATGCTGAATGCAATTTTTGTGATAAATAATTTTGCTCATATATTTGAATTATTTAGTTGTTTACATTTCTTTGATATTCTCTATTCGAAGCATCTTTTTAAGTTCTTGCAATATGGCAGCTTTGGGATTAACAACAAATTTAGCGACTTTGACAGCTGTCCTTGCGGCTTTAATTTCGGAATTAAAATGACCTCCTGTTAGCTCTTGTATTACTTTATTTTTCGCCTTACTCTTTACTTTATTGGTTACTTTATTGGTTGCTTTATTGGTTGCTTTAGATGAAACAGATCTATTTTGGTTTTCGTAAGGTGTTTTTTCATATGGTGTATTTTCATATACAAATGAATTCAATTCTGTTTTACTCATTGTAAAAGCTTTTCCATCTTTTTTGTATGAATGAATGCCATCATAATATTCATATTCATATCCTCTTTTTACCATTTCAGCATTTACACTTCCAATATGTTTATAGTTTTTGTCTGAAAGTATTTCTTTCAAATCCACATTTCCAATTGAGTCTAAATGTTCTGAATTATTTTTGTCAAACAATTTTATATGGTTATCATAGGCAAAGTTTTTCAATCTCGACAAGGATATACTTGTCTTACTCTCACTATCATGTACGATAAAATAGCTGATTTCCTTATTTGTTTTTTTATCAGTGAACCCACATTTTTCAATTTTGATACCATTAGCAGCATAATTCTCACCTTTTTTTTCATATTCTAATTGATTAAATCTTGTTAGAATATCTTTCATTTTATCGTCCGGGACACGTTGAACAAAGGGTTTTACTTCTATATTTTTGATCGATGTTGTTTCATTTTCTTTTTTAAAAATGTGTGTTCCTCTGTAAACTTTGCATTCGTACCCTTGTTGTTTCATTAAATAGTCAACCTGATTGGTAGACGTTATTGTATGATTTTCGAGAATATTCTTCAAATCAGCATTATTTACATTCTCTAAAATAGTTTCTTTTGGAAGCACTCTCGTTTTATATTCTTCACTTTCTAAGGGTTTATAATTAAATTTATCGTTAAATACATCTTGTATATCAAGTTTCCATTTATCATGAGAAAACCCTCTTTTAACCTCTCCCCTATCTTTTAAGTCCCACTGATTCCCTGCTGATTTTGCGTTTGGTGATAACTTTACTTTGCCATCTTTACTTTTCCTAGAGACAATAATATGGACATGGACTTGCAAACCATCTTTCTTTTCACCTATTTCTTTTAACCCTGTTTTAACCCAATGATCATCTTTTTTATAAATTCGTTCTGTTTCAATTCTTGCGAAATAGACTAAATCATCTCCACTTTTTACAGTAGGTCTATCAAAGTTTTCTGCGTACTTATCCATTGCATTTTTCGTAAAATCTTCCATTTTCGCGAAAAGTTCCTTGCGTTCATTTGTTGAAAGATCATCTAAATTTTGAACGTCTTTCCCTATCAAATGTTTCAATTCTTTATCACTTGGATTCAATGTGAGCATAAAGAATTTTGATTCATCCTTTCCAATTTGGGCCCTATTGTTGTCAATTGAATTGACAATTTTATGTACCGGAATATCGTTTTCGGAGTGAGAAAAAAACTTCAAATCATTGTCTTTTTCCTTATCCAAATAGGTTGCCAAATCGGTAGAGCTCCCTTTATTTCCACCCTTGGTTTCCGATGCTTTATGTACCCTTGCAAACATATTATTTCAATTCTGATTTAAGTCTTGATATTAATGCATCAAAAACATTTCTGTTTATTTCATAAGTATCTTTATTGAACGTTGATGTTTTTGGAGCCTCCTCTATTCGTTCAATTATCTCAAGTAGTACATTAGTATTTACTTTTTCTTCTGAATTATTGCCTGTCGGATTTAATTTATATTCCTCAACTTGATTCATCAATAATCGACTTTTTTCTTTCTGTTTACTGAAAGCTTCTTGCAAATTTTTATAATTAGTCATTAAGTCTTGAACTTCATCAAGACTTATATGATCTTCACTTTCGCTTTTGTTTGTTTCACTATTTGCGGGAGTGGTTGGAGCAACTTGTATTCCAGGAGAAACATGTTTCAATAAATCATAAATTGAATCTAACGAAAGATTTTGCTTTTTTTCAATACCTCTCATTACTTCAATTACTCTATTGGTCTGCTCTTTCATAGCAACCACCGGTGATGTTATTCGAGAACTCGGAGCAACGCCTGTTTGCTCAAAATAACTACACATTTCATCTATAATATCATCATAACTCTTTCTTCCTTTTAATATATCAATTCTATTTTTAGTCCCTTCATATACATTCAAGGTCTTATACTCATTTTTTCCCATAATTTAAAAATAGTTAGTTGTAAAACATTTGTAATCAATACAATAAATCATATAATAGTTATATAATACCTATTTATATGTAAACATAAAAATTTATATACTTGGCTAAGAGCAAGTTAACTATAAAACATTGGACTCTGTCCAATGCCTGCTTGCTCATTACATTCCTCGCAGCCTTTACACAAAAAAAAATTGCTTGTGAAAAAATAGAAACATTGTTAATTTGTTGGTTTTGGTTTGATTTCTTCATTGTTCAATTCCTCACAAATTTTTAGATAACGATAAAATGTTGCTCTCGATATTTTTTGATTTTTACACACTTCAACAATAGTCAAATCTCCTAACGAATACAATTTTTCAACTAATTTTGCTTTCTTCATTATCTCCTCAGTTAGTCCCTTTGGCCTACCTCCCACTACACCCTTTTTCTTTGCAGCTTCTAATCCGGCCTTTGTTCTTTCACTGATTAGATTTTTTTCATATTCAGAAAATGCACCAAAAATGGAAAGCTGAAATTTCCCCATTGAACTTGTCGTATCTATGTTGTCCATGATAGAAACAAAAGAAATATTTCTTTTATTCAAATCATTTATTATGTTAAGTAATTCAACTAACGAACGACCAATTCTGTCCATACGCCAAACAACAAAAATATCACCGGTCCGTAAATACTTCAAAACTTTTAGCAGTTCTGGGCGCTCCTTGCCGGAAGAAATCTTTTCTTGAAAAATTTCATCACATTCATATTTTGTAAGTGCGTCAATTTGCAAGTCTAAATTTTGATCTTTAGTGCTCACGCGAGCATATCCAATTTTCATTTACTTTTCTTATTAAAACGGTTGAATACAAAAGTAGTGAGAATTTTGTAATTCCAACGCAGTTTTACTGAGAATTTTTGATATACTTTATTGTTTTATAAAACGAACGTTTTTATAAGACAAAAATCGACAAGATTAGTAAATACTATTATTAGTAAAAACTATAAAAAGTAAATATTGAAATTTCGAATTGAATATTATTACTCCCTGAAGCTGGACAATGAAATTCTAAAAATTAATGTCAAGCCTGGTCAAAAAATTATTCAAACATTGCGAAAGCAAATGTAAATATTTTGCAAAATTGTTTGAAGGAAAAAAACCGAACATTTATGTTTTTGAAAAAAAAATTAGTAAATACTATTATTAGTAAAAACTATAAAAAGTAAAAATTTAATTTTCGATTCGAAAAATATTACTCCCTGAAGCCGGACAAAGAAATTCGAAAAATGAATGTCAAGCCTGGTCAAAAAAATTATTCAAACATTGCGAAAGCAAATGTAAATATTTTGGAAATTGTTCACCCCTTTTTCATAAATGAAATTTAAAGCGATTTAAGGCACTTTTATATTTAAGAGTGGGGCTTTTGAGGCAGCAAGGAAGATAATATGAATTTAAGCTCTCAGAAGAGCGCTATTGACATTTAAATCGGCGGGGAGTCTTTTTCTTTTCAAAAGCAAAATATTTTGGGAAAGATCCTTTAAAAACAGCAGTAATATTTTTTCAAAGAGAACTATTGAGCCGGTGGTAATGTTTCTTTCAAATAACATTCACTAGGCGATGGTAATATTTCTTTTTAGGGAGATGATTATTGACGATGGTAATGTTTCTTTCAAATAACATTCACTAGGCGATGGTAATATTTCTTTTTAGGGAGATGATTATTGACGATGGTAATGTTTCTTTTCTTAGAAGAAAACGGTTGATGAGGCGATGGTAATCTTATCGAGTTTCTTGTCCAAATGCTTTTGTTAATTTTTAACGCCTTTTATTGTTCTGTTTATTCTTTATTATAATGTACTGTGCAACTACACAACTAACACCAATAAAAGTGCGGTTTTACGTATATTGATTTACTGTACAACTACACAACTAACGTTAAACTACTGTGCAACTACACAACTAAATAGTTAAACTACTGTATAACTACACAACTAAACAGTCAAACTACTGCGCAACTACACAACTAAATAGTTAAACTACTGTATAACTACACAACTAAACAGTTAAATTACTGTGCAACTACACAACTAAATGGGTCATTTTACTGTGCAACTACACAACTAACGTTAAACTACTGTGCAACTACACAACTAATGTATGATTTTTCGTTGTGAATGCTAATTTTATCAATGTTCATATTTAAAATTTAAAATAAACGTTAATAGAAAACAAATTTATATTCGTTTTAAAATAAAAAAGAGTGGTTTTTGCCACTCTTTTTTATCATTCCCTATTAAATTTGCTGTTAAACTACACTACTAAATCATGCTCCGTATATTTCGCCATAAACTCGTTGAAATATTCTTGTTTTATTCTCAATATCTTCAGTTCCGCTTGTAAACCAATTGAGAAAATCTTCTTGAGGTAAATTCCCCATTTCCTTGAGCATCTCCGGTATTGATTTATAATCTTCTGTTTTTGGCATTTTTGTTTTCTTATAAATTCTCGACATCTCTTCGTAAAGCCTTTTATAAAACCGTGCCTTACGATGTTCGTTAAAATATTCAATAGTAGATTGAGGAAAATCAAATTCTACAAAATATGAGTGTCGAGTGTTTTTAGTTATAAATTTCCAATTGAATGATAAACTTTTGACATCGCTTTGTAAACATGTCAGTGTTTTGCTTATATATTCCTTTTTGTTCCTGGGCTCTTTAATATCTGCCCCAAAGACAGAACACAAATCATCAATTGATAAAACATAAGAATTTCCATTGCCTTTTTTAAGCTCAAATTGAACGTTCGCAACCATCTTACCCATATAAATATAAAAGTTCCGCATTGCGCCTGTAGAGCTTATTTTGTTGGTTTGAATTCCCCTATACTCGTTATAGTCAATTAAGTTATATTCAGTAAAAAGAAAATCAAGTATCTTAGTGCCTAGCTTAATGGTGTATTTTCGTTTTGTCCTCTTATTGGTGTCCTTCTTATAATCCACTTCTAATTTTTCAATAATTTGGACCGTCTGAAATGTTTCTTTCCCGTCTTTCTTCCGGCTGAAAATGATATTCTCTTTTAAAGCTCGGTAAAGTGAATGTTCAAATAAGCTATCGAATTTATGACCATCAATGATTGGGATTAACTTTGGATTATCAACGAACTCTTTCATGGTTCTTTGAAGCGTTGTCTTGCTATAGTTGAATTCTGAACAAAAATCATCAATAGTAAACGACACCTCATTAAACAGATTTTTCATCTTCTCATTACCTGCATATACAATTAAATCACGAATGATCGTTGATTCATGGTCAAACGTTCGTAAAAGAGCGCTATTGTCGAATGATAACGACTGCGGAACTCTGCTTAATGATTTGTTTATTTTTTCGTCTTTCATAATTTTGAAACTAAGTAGTTTAAAAATAACTAATATACTACTGTACTAATTGACTAAATAATTAGTATTATTTGCCTATTGAACAGAGATACAAATTCAAGTCTTTGAAGTTATGATACATTCTTGATTCATCAACTACGTTAATGCCCTCAGCCCGTAGTTCTGCAACCGCAGTTCTTCCGGCATCGTCATTGTCTAAAAAAGCTGAAGTTGTTTTGTGTGTTTTCAAAAAGTCTTTAGCTTTCCCTAAATTAATGACTGTATTAAGCACACAGACGTTGTTAGTGGCATTATCTTGTTGAAGTGACAGAAAGCTTAGGTAATCAAAAAAACCCTCGAAAAGAATGCAGTTCTCCCCTCCCCTATCAATTGTTGTAATATCTTTACCGGAGCAACCTTTGAAGTATTTGTTTCTTAGTTCCCACCCGCCCGAATTGTTTTGAAATCCAATTGCAAAATAGTTCTTATCTTTTATATTGTAATGGATCTGTTTACAATTTGCTTGAGCAACTTTAATGTTGATTTTTCTTTCTTCTAAATATTGCAACAATGCAACATGTGTCAGCGGTGCAACCTTTGTTATTTCAATTTCGTTTTTCTTCTCGGCCAAAACAGTTGGCTTTTGAAAAGGAACAATAATACTTTCAGAAAATTGAATGTCCCTGGCTATATTATGCAAGCAAACAGAAATGTCCGTTGTATTATAAATCAACATTGCCAAATCAATTATATTTCCCCCTTTCCCGTTGCCAAAATCAATCCAAATATTGTGATTAAGGTCAACCTTCAATGATGCATCTTTATCACCTCTATAAGCGGCCTTATACATCAAATAGGATTCCTTTACTGAAGCAGGAACATAACCCACCTTTTGTAGAAATTCCTCTAATTTTATTTTTTTTGCCTGGGTAGTATTCATATTAGTAAATTAGAATATTAGTAAAATAGTATTTACATTTCTAAACCTTGACTAAAGGTTTTAATTGCTTTGGCGGCAAGATCAAACAATTTCCCAACATTGGAAAAGACTTTTACAAAGCTTTGTTTGACTATTCCTTCAGTTAGAACATCTTTCACTCTATCGGCATTTTTCAAATTTGCTTTTAGCAAATCAACATTTTTCAAACTTTCATTTCGAAATTTATTCACAAAATGTGAGGGTAAATTTTGATTGCTCCAATTATCCTGTTGCAAATTGAAATTCACTCCTCTGTTTAATCTGAACGTTCTTACCGGATCAGATTGTTGCTGATAGATATTGATTTTATCAACCGATTTATTGATGTACAAATTATCGAGAGTTTTTCCAACCCCTGAAGCTGCTTGGTTGTGTATGTTCACATCAGCAAGTCTACCCGTCCCGTGTTTTCTAACTTCCTCCGCGTACCTGGTATAAAGATTCAATTCCGTAATGGTTGGATGCGCTGCTACTGCATGAGCTTCTACCGAAAACCCTTTTTCTTTAAAAAAAAGAGCTGTATTTTCTACTACTGCCGGATTTCTCATTGTTCCTTCAACAATGATGTTGTATTTTTTCTCACCAGCTGTTTTTATTAATTCCTCAGTAAAGACGTTAGAGAAGATTTGTGTTTTCTCTGAAAAGCTTTCAGCGTTCTTAACTAGCGTTGAATGGCTGGGGTGATACTCCCTGAATACATCTCCATTGACAATTAAAAAATTCTTATTTAGATATTCTTCTTCAATCAAACGAGAAATTGACCCCTTACCCGATGCGGGCTGTCCACCTAGAATTACAGCGATAGGTTTTTCATCCGTTCTTATGTCTTTAAGAATACAGTTTTTATTTGCTTCGAAAATTTTCAATACATCATCCTTGTTCATATTTCTTCTTTATGATAGGGCAATAAAGACGGTTAACTTTATCCATAACACTATCCCATAAAGCGGGATGTTTGTCGGCATAAAAATAAATTACACGTTCTTCCTCTGAGTACATAGCAATTTCCTGTTCCAATTCCTTTTTCTTTTCTTCATCAGTACATGCCACAGCTTCGGTGATCGCCCAGGCTTTCAATTTACCCAATGACGAAATGGCAACATCTAAACTTAAATCTTTGAAATACATAAGTTATCTTTTTAGATTATTTTTCCTCAAGTAATTTGCCTTTTTTTGCAAAATAATCGTCTAGGGCTTCAGACAAAGCTTCAGTTAAATTTACACCCTCTTTTGCAGCAACAATTTTCAATGTTTTGTGATAATGACTTTCCATCACCATATTAGCCCGGACTAATTGCTTTTTTTCTCGTCCTTTGCTATTGGTTGATTCCTTTTGGTCTGTAGAACTGCTCAATAATTTGTCAATTCCACTTGTAAAATTTTTTGCCATGATAGTAATTATTTTATATTAGTTGTTTTTGAGTAATTCTTCACATAAAGATAAGTAATCTTGCGCACCTGGACTTTTGGGGTTATATTCAAAAATGTCCTTTCCATTTGAAGGAGCTTCAGCAAGTGCAACATTACTTCGTATAACAGTACTAAATACTTTATCAGGGAAGTGTCCTTGAATGGTTGAAAGAATATCCCTATTCAAAACAATGGTTTTAGTGAATTGAGTTACAAGAACCCCTTCGAGCTGCAATGATTTGTTTAGTTTCTGTTTCACTTTATCAATTATGTTCAATAATTTAGCCATACCTTGAACAGCCAAATACTGAGCCTGTACCGGAATTAAAACACTGGTTGATGCAGCAAGCGCATTCACTGTTAAAAGTCCCAAAGATGGCGGGCAATCGATTAAAATATAATCGTAATTTTTTGTTAGTGGTTCTAACAGTTCACGTAAGATAAATTCCCTACCAACTTCTCCCGCTAGCTCAATTTCAACAGCCGATAAATCCAATGTTGAAAGAACTACATCAAAGTTTTCTCTGTGATGAACTACCGGTAATGGATATTGTCCACGCAAAGCGCCATAAATAGTATTTTCTGATTCCGTTGGATGGCCAAGACTCTGAGTTAAGTTTGCTTGAGGGTCAGCATCAATAAGTAATACCTTTTTCCCATGTGCAGCAAGAGAAGCCGACAAGTTGATTGCAGTTGTGGTTTTTCCAACACCACCCTTGTGATTGAGAATTGAAATAATTTTTGTCATAAATGGTTTGTTTTATGTAAGTACAAAGTTAGTAAATTAGTACAATAGTACTATAGTTTATTAGTTATTTTATTCTTTTATTATTGTAGAGACAAGATAGTCTCTATCCTTATTATATTTGAGATGCCAAATATTTAGGGTATTTCCAACTACTTCAAATTCGAAAACATCAATAGGTGCAACAACAGCCTGTTTTTTCTTACGACTTAAATCTTCCTTTATGTTTCTTGTGAGAAGTCCAAAAGTATCTTCTCCAGGCGTTGGACCCCAATATTTATTGGTTACATTAAATCCCGAAACATGACTCAAAATTGAGCTCGCAACATGGTAATCATATTGCTGCCGAACATCCATTAAATATTCAATTTTCATTTTAATAGCGAATATCTGTTTTGTGAAGTTTTTGGTATCATTCGAGAGATGCCGGCATTTCTGCAGAACTTCAAAATGATACCATTTGACCAACCAGCCAAACGAGATCTATTTTCATTTTGATACCAAACGATTCAGGGAACCTGTCTGCCTGAGTAGCGGACCAACTTAGTTTTGATACCAAAATAGTTGGAGCTGCTTTGTTCCTAGATAAAGAAATGATACCATTTCAATCACCGGTCTTTCCGGATCTGTATTTGTTTTGGTATCAAAACAATTCCCTGGAGTAATAACCCGGACTAATTTTTGGTATCAATAACAAATTAGAAATACACATAAGAACAATATCAGAGCTAACATAATTCCAATCAATATTTCAATGATTAGTTTGATAATGGTTATTATCATAACTTATGTTTTTTTCAAAACCATCCAAAAATCCAAATGGGTGAATTATCATTTCCATACGGATGAGCCATTGAACTATTTCCAACAGTACCTTTCAGCTCTTCGAATTTATCTTTTAGCTCTTGGGTTGGATTCTCTACAAAAAAATAGATGTTTTCCCACCCGTCGTCGGCTTTCTTGTCAAATCCATACACCCTATTAAGTTCAGGGGTTTCTCTTTGCTCAGTTGACCATTCAGCCATATCCTCTGGCCATGAATTTATTGTCAACTCCGGTAGAACCGTTTCCTTTATTTTGTTGAAGACTTTATAAGCCTTTTCAACATTTGAAAAACTTAGTGCCATATAATTAGTATATTAGTTATTTAGTTGATTAGTATTTAAGTAAATTAGTTACATGGAACAACAACAGCTGCAAGCAACTTTGTTTTCTTGTTCTTCCAAATATATTTTGTATTCCTCTTTGCTCATTGGGGTAAGCGTATCAGGATAATGTTTTTCGCTGTTTTGGTGACTCTCAGCATATTCAACACCATAATTGAATACTAGCGCTTTCATGGTGACAACATCGCCTTTAGAAGTGCGGAATGGTTGGTTATATATGAATTCCATATTATTCAGGCTTTTCTTTTAATACCTTTTTGATTTCATCAAATGACTCAAAATAAACTTCAACATTTTTCTTTAATGTATGATATCGCCTTTGAGCCTCACTTTTAGCATTCATTTCAGCCACATAGCGTTTGTTTAGCTCTTCGAAGTTACGAAGGAGATGCTTTATTGCCCCATTGTCAGTATTCTGATGTACCAACTTCTTTAAAGATTCTAATTTTTCAGCCTCTTCTTCTTCAAGTCTTATTGTAAACGTTTTGACTACCATAATATAAGATATATAAGTTTTACTTTAGTTCAAATCTGCGGGAGATGTATTTTTCAAGTCTGTGTGCAAGTACTTTTTAAGTGCTTTATTGAGCAATGTATTTATCCTGGCTTTATTGTCTTGAGTTGGTTCGAAAGAATGTAAAAACTTTTCACAAACTAATACAACTCGGCCCCTTGTACATTTAAGACCCTGATAAAATGTATTTTCATTTGCTGCGATAGCTTGTAGTTGCACAAATTCATTGTACTGATCTTCCGAGAAAGATATAATTTTACCAACAAAGCCAACTGTATTGTCTAAACAGGTAACAAAATCAAAAGGGTAGGATTGAGCTCTACTTCTATCAATCAGGAATAACGGGTAATCTCTTTTATTGCTCATAATATTTCTTCAAACATGTTAGTTGTGTTTAGAATTCCTGCGCTATCTCTCTCTTTTCCATCTCGTATGAAAACTTTATCGTACATCAATGCTTCATAATTTGACCGCGATGTAAAAAATGTGCAATCACGACCATCGACAGATAATACGCATTCAATTATATTATTGTCAATTTTAGTCGGTCCTTTTACATCTATTTGTAATATTCTCTTTCCCATGATAAAAATTACCCAGATACGCCCAGGGTGTGCGGCTATTATTTGTAATTGAATTCTTTAATACAAAAGTAGTAAATTAGTACAATAGTATTATAGTATTATAGTTAAATCTTTAAAACTACGTAAATATTTCTGTGCGGGATAATTACCCCACCATCAAAACCGATGGCGGGGTAGGATAGGAGCTGTTTTTACTCGCCTTTTTCTTCAAATTTTACTTTGAAATCTTCAGCAATAACAAGTTTTCCCGTCATTGGTGAACCGTCCTTTTTATGGAAATCATCAAAGGTGGCCGTTTCTTTATTTTGGCAAAGTGCAGCTGCATCTTCTTCTGTAATTTTTCGACCGAATGTTTCTTTCCAAATTGTAAAATCACATTTGATATTTTCGTCTTTGTAATTTGAACACCCGTAAGACTTAGGGTTAATTCTAATA
>Ga0075524_10000019_pt1 | contig 25367 bp, 20 predicted proteins | sample NGEPerone_FD_76826 | JGI IMG/M metagenome (GOLD analysis project Ga0075524, IMG submission 76826) | Arctic peat soil microbial communities from the Barrow Environmental Observatory site, Barrow, Alaska, USA - NGEE Permafrost154B-one | ecosystem: Environmental > Terrestrial > Soil > Wetlands >...
TATTGCCGGTGACGGATCATCAAAATCCTGAGGTTGGATAATGGCTTTAAGCTTTACAAGTCGGTAAGTGCGGTCACCACCGGTAAATATTTCGTTTGGTTCCCAGTTGTCAACATCGGGTGTATGTGTGATAAAGCGAAATTCCAAATAACTGCCGGAGCATCTTTTTGCAGCATAACGGAATGTATTCAGAATATCAAAAAGGCGGCCGGTTTCGTCCTGTTCTGCTTCATAACCAGCGGGTACCTGGACATACTTCGAAAAGACTCCTTGTGACAGGTATACCGGAAATCTGATGCCAGCCTCCTTAGATTCCGCATCTTTCACACAAACTAATACACCATCTGAAACTGCCTCTTTAGTGGTGTAAGTACTGATCACTTTCATGTTTTCAAAACTCATTGTTTTTCACCGGTGCCTTCCGGATTTATATTGGCTTCTGGCTCGCCTGTTAATTTGAACCAGTGACCATTGAGCCGGGCGGATTCTTGTCAGGGGCGAATGTCAGTTTCTGCCTTTCGTGGGCTGAAAGTGACCGAGCACGAAGTGCCGGGAGGTGATGCGCCAAAGGTTGTCATCCGTATCACCGGACGGCCCTTGACTTTTCCGGTCAGGCGATCAATAACTTTGGTGAGCAATTGGAGGAGAGATAACTACTAAAAAAATGCATTATATATCTAAAAATGATGCAATTATAATACGAATAAATTTTGGATGGAATATTTGTTATCGGAACTTGAGCGTAACAGCTAACTTACTCCGAACTCTGGCTTGGGTAAAAAAGAAACCCCACCGATAGGGCGAGGTAAACATCATTTCAAAAGGTTCAATCTTTTAAATTATATTGTCATTCTTACTCCATTTCGTTTTAACCAGGTTTCATGCTCCTGGTAACCCGGGCATACTACCGAAACTTTATCCCAGAATGCACGGGAATGATTTGGATATTCCAGATGAACTAATTCATGAATAATCAGATAATCGAGCACCGCCATTGGAGCCATAACACATTTCCAGTTGAAATAGATATTTCCAGTCGGTGTACACGAGGCCCAACGTGTAGGTAATTCGCGAATCTCAACCTTTCCGGGCATCTTGTTTACTGCATTTTGATACAGCAATAAACGTTCGCCAATTTTGAGCCTGGCTTGTTTCTTATAGAATTTCACAAATGTTTCTCTGGGATAAACGACCTTATCACTCAGCAAAAATTTGCCTTCTTTGAATATCAAATCTCGTTTTTGATCAGAAACCACGTGAAGATTGTAATTTTTGCCCAGATACATAAACGACTGCCCCGAAACATACTGACGCACAATATGTTCTTTGTTCAATTCCTTCCAATAAAGCAGTTTTTTGTGGATTTCGTACTCTTTTGCCTGGAGTATTGACAAAATGCGTTCATCGGTAATGCTTTCAGGCACCTGAACGCTTACTGTGCCATCGCGCTCAATCACGATGTGCATAGATTTCTTTCGGGGTGAACGTATCACATTAATATCTAATCCATTCAGGGTCATTTTACAAACTATTTAATATCTCTGAATAATTATTTTTTGCCAACATCATTATCTGCGTCGCTAGATCCTTGTATTTGGTTTTTAAACCTGTGATACCACACAAGCGAATACGTTGTTCGATCTTCCCGACAACTTTTTTCTTTTCGTCGTTTTTCTCCCAGAAATTAGCAATCAAAATCCCTTCCTTAATGTATTTGAAAATAAAACTTGTGAGTTCAATAATCTTCAGCTCCATTTCGGCAGTCATTTCCACTTCGGTCACTTCTGTTATCAAATCCATAAAAGGAGCTTGAACCTTCGGTACCTTGCCGTAAGGTTTTCTGCCTTTTGATACATCTTCACGTAACTTTTCCAGCTCTGTAATCATCAAGTCCCAGTTCCCTTTATAGGTGGTAAGGATATTATCCAGCCTATCTTTAAAATGACGATATAATGCAGGATCACTATTTTCGAGCTTGACTTTTATTTGCTGACGGACTGCGTGTTCCATAGCCGAAGCTTTTGATTTGCTGCCTCTATACATGCTCTCTATTTTCAGCGGAAAATCTTCGGAGAGTATCGATACTTCAGTAACCCGCTGGGTGATGCCCAGATGGATCAGGTATTTGTCGATCAGGTGACGAACTTTGGCGCTTGCCCATCGTAAGTCCATCGTGTCATCTTTGTAATGATAACGTATACGCCACATCAAATAACCGATACGCTTTGCTGGTACCCAATGGGTCCGTTGAACAGTCGGCTCATTGAACAACAAATCAAGCCGATCGAAATAATTTTTGATCAGGGTATCGAACTCTGCCCGTAGCTTCAGGTTTCCGGCCATTTCGATGACCTCTTCCACTATTTTAAACTCTTCCCGTGGATTCAATATTAATTGGCGTAGGAATGCATTCATTTCTGCTATTCCATTCGCTTCGAAGAATTGCACAATCTTCCGGTAACGCAATTCGAGTTCGGGAATCTCTTTATTGATGTCTTTGAAGTATTCCCCAAATTCTACCAATTCTTCTTTGCATTCCTCTGCATCTGCATCGGTATAAATGCCCAAAGCACGATTCAGGTTTTTCGTTATACCGAAATAATCGACCACCAACCCATGCGTTTTCCCCTTTTTAGTCCGGTTTACACGTGCAATAGCTTGTAGCAAATCATGTTCGCGTAAATTTTTGTCCATGTACAATACTTGCGCAATTGGTGCATCAAATCCGGTGAGCAACCGGTCGCAGACGCACAAAATACCGATGCCTGTATCTGTCTTTGCCGGGTTTAAACTGAAATCCTTTTTAAACGAATCAATTGTACCTTTTCCCAAACCCTCTTTTCGGGCTTCGGTAATATAGGCAGGCTCGTTGTTCGATTGCATTGAAATGACAGCACGCACTTTCAGAATCCTTAACCGTTCAATCAAATCTTCGTTTCGTTCCTCTCCTATTTTGGCTTCCTCGGCTGCCAGAAATTCGGGGATCAACCGTTCGAGTTCGATTTTATAACGTACTGTTCCGGTTATGGATGATGCCACCATCATCGCTTTAAAGCCGTTACTCAGAATTTCCGACACATAGTGAGTCATTACATCATAAGCGATCGGTTGCACGCGGTTCCTGCTTTCGAGGTATTCAATCATGCCACCATAGCGGCGTTGTATTTCCTGCCTTTCTTCTTCTGTGCGATGTTTGAATATCTCCTCATATTCGAGATCGAAAACCTCCTTATCTGAAATTTCGTCGGAAGTACTTTTTCCAATGTATTTTATATCCACTGTGTTACGATCAGCTACAGAATCATTCATCTTGTAGGTGTCGATGAATTCACCATTTTTCTGAAAAAACCGCTCTGCTGTCGTCACCTTATGCCGTGGTGTAATCAATGGCGTGCCTGTAAAACCGATTCGGGTAGCTCGTGGAAAAGCCATAAAAAGGTTATTGCTCATATCTCCGTTTTGTGAGCGGTGTGCTTCATCAATTAGGATCAATACTTTTTCGCTTTTGTTGATTTCGTCAAAGGTTTCGAACCGTGGAACAACGCCCAGGTGAAATAATGCTTCGGCAGACATGTCCTGATTCAACCCAAATTTATGCACCATGACAATATTCAGGTCAGCAGTATCGTCACCCAATTCTGCCAATACTTTTTCTTCTTTTCCTCTTCTTGCATGTCCCGATTTTCTGGAGACTGTCCAGACCTTCTCGCCTGCCAGATGCGCTGTTTCTTCCAACTGATCTTCAAGATCAATCCGATCGACGACCATAAGGATTTTGTAATTCTTCAAGCCGAAGGTCGCACGCATTTTTTTAATCAAGAAGACCATTGACAGGCTTTTACCACTTCCCTGTGTGTGCCAGACAACACCGCTTCTGTCCTGCCAGGAGTTGCCGTTCTGTAAGCGCTCTATCATTTTACCCACTGCGCGATATTGCTGATAGTGACAAATGATTTTCACCTCCTGTCCTGGCTTGGCCTCCATGTAAAGTGTGAAATTCCGAAAGATATCCAATAAAATTTCGTGGTTAAACATTCCCATGATAATCACTTCCTGACGTTTTCCATCGGTTTTGGTATCTACCGTTCTGTACTTTTCGGGGAAAATATCTGTCCAGTTGTGATAGTAATCAAATTCGGAACGTATGGCACCGAATCGGGCTTCGGAACCGTAAGTAATCACGTTGAACAGATTGGTATAAAAGAGCGAATCTTTCCCTTCGTTTACGGAATAATAATCATCATCGCGCTGATTACTATACCGGCGTATTTGGGTATAGGCATCGCTCAACGGTTCTGCCACGTATAAATCCTTGCATTCAATGACGATCCATGGCATTCCGTTTACAAAGCACACAATATCGGGAACGATAAATAACTTGGCAGTTGTTGGCGTATCAACCCTGAACTGGTTAATGGCGATAAAACTGTTGCAATCAGTATGCTCAAAATCAACCAGCATCACGGTAGGATTTTCTTCGCTTGTAAGTCTGTTTTTGCCTGGCAGCGTGATTCCCTTGCGTAGCATACGAAATACATCTTTATTGGCTTCGAGCAGTTTTTTGTTTCCTTGCAGCAATATTCGATCATAACAGTATTCCAACTGCTCCGATGTCGCCCAACGGTTTAACGCACCGACAGATCGCATAAATTCGGCCTTCAGTGCAACTTCACCAAACGAACCGCGAAGCGATTTTGCGGGATCGACCGGAACTCCCTGGCCCTGGTCGATTACCTGCCAGTGTGCCTGACGAAGTTTTTCCAGAAACGGTTTTTCAACATTGGTATATTCTGCCATATGGTTAATTGGTTAGTTGCTGATTGAGTTTATTCTTCTTTTTAGTATAGAAATAGGTTATTCAGAGTTCATTAGATCTGTCAAAAAAGCCTTTCCTTTTTCTGAGAGCGAATACTGCTGTTTTGAACTTTGCGGTTTATCTGGTATTGTCATATTTATGATTCCATTTTCAATCAATGGATTGACAAATTTGTCTCTAAATTTAGTGCGATCCGACCAACCTAACAATACCATTAATTCTTTAATTGCTCTTGAAGTTTCCATAAAACTCAAAAGATTTTCGACTTGGTGCCAACTTAGTGCCGACTTAGTGCCGACTTGGTCCCGACTTAGTGCCAACTTGGTCCCGACTTGGTGCCGACTTAGTCCCAGCTTGCTTCCTAACTCTTTGTATAAAGCCTCAATATCAAACTGGGGCTGTAACTGGGGCTGCTCGTACTGTAACTGGGGCTGTGGCTTATCCAGTGATGTTAAATCAGACTCCAAATTGGTATACGAGATGGACAAAACAAACTTTTCCTGATTCTGAATTTCCACCTTGTAGTCTGGATAATAGAGTGGTGCATATTTTTGAATGTTCTTTCTTCCTGAGCCCAATTCTTCAACCCATCCAAGCTCCCGGAAGATTTTGGCAATCATCGGATTTTTAGGATGAGTCTCTAAATTGGCCAATGTAACCGCGCCTGTTTGTTGCGGTTTCGTCCAATTCTCGGTAACCACAATATCGGAGAATACCAATAACTTGGCAGGGAAACTGCTGCTATATTCCCTGTGAGCCAAAAGGTTGGCAATGATTTCTCTGAATATTTTATTGCGCAGATCTATACGCTGAATGCCGGTTTCTTCCAACATGAATCGATCGGGTAAGTGTTTCTGCACAAAGCTCGTGAGCCGCAAATAAGCTTCAATCAGGTTTACACGCACATCGTCACGGTCATCATATCGGATATCAGCATCGGTGCTTTTCGGGTGCAAAAAGTGCTGATAACCCATATTACGGTAAATTGCATCGGTTCGGTAAGCCGGGCAGTAAGTCAAAACGGTAACTTCGGTACCAAATAGTAACGCGCATGCCAGAATATAACCTTCTTTTCCTGTAGCGCGGTCTTTTCGCCAAAAACCTGCTGCACGTATTATTTCTTCATTGCTCAAACTTAACCACGGGTGTGAGGGATTTGATACCGAAGCCAAATGTCTTGCTTTGTCAAAAGTAACACTGCTCAAATCGTCCATGGTCAGAAAGGGACATACCTCATTCTCCGTAAAATCATTTCGCTTCCGGAGATAAAGGTTGTCTATCAGCGAGTGATTCAATGTAATATCGTTATCTGCATCGCCAATCCGGTCGTAAATCCGGTTTTTATAGCGATGTACTTGCGAACTCTCGGGTACATAAATGTTAATCACCTTTTTTCCGTCCACATCAATTATTTCGGGCGAAAAGTAGGATGTCGGGTTTAGTTGCTGGGGATTGTTAACCGTATTTGCAAAATTCTTTAACAGGCCTTCAATCGCCGATTCATTGACACCTAAAATTTCACCGCTATCGGTTATACCAAGTAGGATATGCCCACCGGTTCGGTTCAAAAAGGCACAAACAGACTCAAACACGCTATCGCTTAACTCGTACTGACATTTTTTGAATTCGACTGTGAGCGTTTCACCTCCCGAAATCATCCGTTGAATTTCTTCTTTTGTCATGTCGAAATTTTTAGTCTTTGAACGTTAATTTCTTTTGATATCTATATGTTTTTGTACTTATTGAAGGAGGTAGTGTACTTAAACCACGAGGTGATGTACTAATTTCAGGAGGTTGTGTACTTATTTTAGGATGTTGTGTACTTCCTCCCGTATTAGCTTCTGAATCAATTATATTAGATTCTTTGTTGAGACCAATCCCGGCAATATGTCTGTAAGTTTTGTATTGAGAAAATAGCGCTATTGGATCCATTGCCACTCCCAAAAGGATATAACCACCTCTCAAACCCTGTTCGTTTGAAAAGGAACAGACTGTCTCCATCACAGAATGTGAACTCTCACTTCCCCCTTTGGCTTCTATCCAGGGACATTCATCCTGATCATTAAGAATTTCAAAAAGTTCCAAAGCAGCGTACTTCATGTCAATCTGTTTATTTTACTAGTTAATGCAAATGAATTTTTACAACGATTAAGATCTGGTTTATTTCTCTTTCAAAAATTTTATTGAATTTAAAATAAAGTTACCAAAACCGAAAAGGCCGCCAGCAGTCAAAATCCAATTAAATATCTTAATGATCAGCGAAAGTGATTCATAGAAAAAGAATCCTAAGATAGATAATCCGCCAGCAATAATTGTAATTACCAAAAAAATGAATATTCTTCGGATTAATTTTCCTTGTTTTGCTATCTCAATTGAAAGTTTCTCAATCTGAGTGGTTGAGCTAGTTGAATTGTGCTCTGCTATTGCAAGATCAGATTCAATTTTTGCTAATTTGTCAGTTAAAAGTTTGTTCTTTTCTTCTTCTTCCGTTTTTGCAGATTGAGCATCTTTAACTGCCTTAGTTCTACTAGCCTTTCTGGTTTTTTCCGCTTCAACTATCTTGTGTGCAACAATTTTCGCTTTTTCAGTATCATTGTTGGCAATTTCATTGAATTGTTCGATCTTTTTCGCGGATTGATATGCAACAGACTCCAATAAAGTTTTGTAATCATCTGCTGTAATCCCATCCAGTTTAGTAATGTTCGCCTCAAATTCATTGATCAATTCTTTGCTGGCAATCTCCTCATTTAACGTAGAAGCCATTAGCTCACTTAGTCCAATTTTTTTTACTTTCGCTAGCAGTTTGGACGGATCTTTTAACCATAAGAGACTAGTAAGAGCATCTGGTAAAACTATCTCTGGGACGCTCTTTTGGGCATTATGTAATTTATTAAACCTCAATAAATTAGAATTGCTTGTCAAAAACCAAATCTTGGCTTTTTGAAATAAAAATATCGAACCACCCCTTGCATCTCTCACATACAAATAAGCAAGTACATCATGCATGGCATTGCCCTTTCTTACGCGTTCCTCTTGTAATGCTTTTACATCATGAGATTTTTGATGTTTATCTTTAAACGAAGTTGTAATATCTGTTTTTTTTACGACTAAATTGGTAAGAATATTTTCTTCCAATTTGGCATTGTAAGTCATCAACCATGCGCGATTTTTTCCATTGCGTAAACATGCTTCGTTAATTGTGGATGTAGGAATAGATGAATTATAGTTTCCAATTGCCCTTTCAATAACCTGGTATATTTCATCTAAAGTGATTGATAAAACTCTTATTTGACCACCAGTTTTTCTGATAAGATCGAGCATTTCGGTTATTGGCTCAGTTTCTTCTTCTTTTTGCAAGTTTAATGCTCTTAATATAATCGGTGTATCAAGATAGTATATCTCGTTGGGGTCAAATTTTGGTTCAATATCTAATCCAGCCTCAAGAAAACTTGCAACGATTGAACCAAGATATAGTCCTTTCGCAATCTCAAAAAGATCGTGATTCCCTGTTTCAATGTATTCGAGGAATTCTACATGATGAATGAATGTTTTTTCTATGCACTTACCATTTATTTCCTCCGTTCCTTTAAAAAAGGATGCAAGGTGTTTTTTATTTTTTCCTAAAAAATCGGTGAATGTTGGGATTTCATCCTTGTTAATGCTCTCTGAATTAAGATAATGTATAAATGCATTTTGTAGAGCTTGAGCGTCACGAGCTCCTTTCTTATATTGAGTTTCCAATTCGTCAAACGCAAACTTTTGTATTTCAAATGTCTCGCCATTTTGAAACACACTAAAATTTAATTTTTCCCTTGCTCGATTTGAAAGTGATTTTAAAGTAGCGTTTATAAGCTTTTTCACCATAACAACCGGGATATCTAAACCATATTCTTTTAATATTAATGCTTTAATATCTGAAGCGTTACCATGAGTAGCACCTTGCAAACTATATAGACTCAACGTTCGTTTACAAATAGGAACATATACATGATTAAATAAATCATTTTGGTTTTCGGTTAAAGCTGCCAAAAAACAATAACCTGATAAGATATTGTCATTTTCTTCCATAATTACATTTTTTTAATATGGTTACTTAGTTTTTTCTTCCATCATTGCAAATCTTCAATCTATCCCATATTATACGTTTGATATTTTTGAATATAGTTTTCAATGAATAATCTTTTTTCTATAGTATTATGTAATTAAATTCATCACCTTGTCTTAAAGAAAAAAGATAAATGATGTACCATTTGCTTTCTTGCACTAGTATATTCAGTTTTTAGCGAGCCAAATCCGTTTCTAGCCAAAGACTCATAAATTGAGCCTGGTTTAAGCCAATTTAAGGCCATAGAATATGTATCGGACAGTTTAAGGATAGTCTCATTGAGCTTATTAATCCTTTGAATAAATTGAGCTTTTTCGGCAAATAGATTGTTTATAAAGGTTTCCTCAGGCTCCTTTTCAAGTCGGGTAATTACCTCGTTAAAACTTTGTATGCCAAAATTTTTTCTTAATAATTTTTCAGTTGCGCTTAATTCCATTTTAACATATTCTTTGAATCTTCTATTTAAACCACTTTCTTCTTTCCACTCAACAAATCTCCCATCAACCCCCGTTTGATCGATTGGTATTTACGTAAAAGGGCTTCTTCGCTGAAAATCTTTTGTTCAATTGATTGACAGATATTTGCGATCTTAATCTGCTCATTAATATTTTCCGGAAATGCAATGATTAATGTTTTTTGCATTGTAATTCCGATATAGTCTCTTGTGGACTGCTTAGCTTTAATTAATAATTGCGTTTGGAAAGAATCACTTCGCATAAAAAATTCAAGATAACTACTTGTTAAAATACTCTCGGTTAAAACCCTGTAATAAGTAACTTGAGGTGTAAGCATTATTTCCTTAATGTGAACTGGAACTTTAGCCACAAATCCAATACTTGCTTTATGGCTTAACAGAATGTCACCTGATTTAGAAAATCCAATTCTCAGTGATAAATATTGATCTCGCGTTATCCTATGACAGTTTTCCAAATCTAATTTGTCTTTTGAAATATCAGAAGCCATTATAAAAGGGATTCCTTCGATAACAAAATCATTGGATTTTGGATGAATTTCTCCATGATTGCCATCCTGAATATCATCCAAAACATTTTGTATAATTAAATCCGAAATCCTCTTCACCTCCCAATCATTCGGAATCATTCCCAACTCCGACTCCTTATACAATTCCGGGGCATCCTGATAACTTGGTCGTAGTTTGTCGTTGGCATCGAGCCCGCGCGTAAAAAGGTCGTGCAACATCCCTTGCTTAATGGCCTTGTATTTTGCTATTGCAGATTGGGTTTGCTCGATAACAGTATCGCAGGTATCTAATATTTTTGCAATTGTGTTTTGTGTCTTTGGAGATTCAGGAAAAGAAATGAAATATCTATCTATTAAACCTTTACTTAAGTTGGGTTGACCTGAACCTTGAGCAAAAAACAAAATCTTATCCTTTTCAATATTCAACAAATGATAAAGAAAATCCTTATCAATAATTTCTTCATTTGGTAACAATGCTAAAACAGCTTGATTAGCTGTTGCACGAATTTTCAATTTTGCAACTTGACCGGCAGTTGCGCCGTACATCGCTAATAAAACTGCTCCTTGGGGAATCCACTTTGCACTTGAATTTTCGAGACCTAAAAGAGTAATATGCTCCTTAGTTTTATTGATATACGATTGATTGACTTCACCGGAAGAAATCCATGGAATATCACCATTAAAATAATCGTCTCTTGACCTATTGGGAGTTCCACCAGCATAAGTAATTACTGCATAATCAATTTTTTCTTTCTTCCACTCACTCATATCCTAATTCCTCCAAAAATTTATTTAACTCTTTGGTATAGGTATCCCGTTCCGTCAGAATATCGGTGAGCGTAACAGTATATTTGTCGTGAAGTTCCTCTACTGCATGTTGCAGGTGGCGTGTATGTACTTCGAGGTAGCTGTTGATTGTACTATGGAGTTTTATCAGCCAGCGGTTGATAATCAGTTGTTTTGCCTCTTCAGGAGTAATCTGCTCGCGCGCTTGTTCCACGAGTTCTTCTTTGCGTTGCTCAATGGCACGTATCAGTGTAGCACAGGTTTTCACTTCGCTTTCGAGGTTTACATGCCGTTGTATACCAGCTTCAGCGGTTTCGATTGCGTTGGTCAACAGGGTAATCTGCGACTGAACTTGTGCAATTTCTTTTCGCAATGTGGCAATGGCTTCCGCGTCGTAGAGTCTATGATAAGCATTGATCCGCTTTTCGAGCGTCTTTGCTTCTTTCTCCAGTTCTTTGCGTTGGCTGTTCAGCTGTTTAATGGTAGATTTTATCTCCATTATCCGGCCTTTGGGAATCACTTCATAGTCCGTTTCGTTCCAATCGCCTTCCTCCAGTTCAGCCACTTCGGCAAACATGGCTTCGAGCTCTTCTTTACGGGCTTGTTTTTCATGCAGTTCAGCCAGTAGTTTTGGGAACTGACTTTCGAGAATATCTTCTTCTGGTATCAGTTCTGCATTCCATTCGCTGGCAACTACCGACTTAAAATCTGTTTGCAAATCGTCCAAATATTGCGCAAAAGCCCCACGGCTCTGAAATTCGTCGAGCAATGGGTTTTCGATTGAAGCAGTTTTGATTGCAAAGGCTTCGGATAAGGATTGGATAAAATAATAGACATCTTTATTAACAGGCAGATTTTCTACCAAAGGCAGCACCATTTGCCAAAAATCGGCCATCGCGTCGGTATAGCGTTTCGTGGCTTGCGCGTAGCCTTCCGAACTGTAAATAACCGTTTTAATATCTTCTTTGGCAGCAATAGCCGGTGCAAACTGTTGGTATCCTGGCGCATGTGGTTCAAAAAGCAGTTTGTTCAAATCTTTGTAGCAGGCAAAAATCGGATCCAGCGCATTTATTTCGCTGTCGGGCAAACCTCCTTTCAGGTGTGCATGAACATCGTGCGGCGTAGGTTCGGGTGCATTGTCGACATACCGGCGGATATTGCAATTAAACTCTTCAGCTTCGAGCTCTGCCTTGCCCACCATACGGCTGTATTTGGGCAAATCCGTTTTCTGACTATAGATGTACGAGATTTTCTCAATGTCCTCAGGGCGCAAACTATTCTGATTTTTTCCTTCCTTGTATTCACGATCGGCATTGATAAAAAATACACCATCCCGTTCAGCCGCACCTGCTTTGTTGATAATCAGGATGGATGCCGGAATACCAGTACCGTAAAATAAGGCAGGTGGCAAACCAATGATACATTCCAATATACCTTGTTCAATCAATCGCCGGCGCATGCGTTGTTCTTCACCACCCCGAAACAACACGCCATGCGGCATCACCACCGCCATGCGTCCGTTATCTTTCAGCGTGGCAATCATATGTTGCACAAACATAAAGTCGGCTTGCTTTTTGGTGCTCATCCAGTTCACAAAACGCTCCTTGAACTTCATTCCGGCGGTTGTATAGTTTTGCGAGAAAGGGGGATTGGCCACCACAATATCATATTTCCGCAATTGTCCGTTATCCACCAGTTTTGGGTCGAGAACCGTGTCACCTTGCCTTATATCTGCGTTACGAATATTGTGGAAGATCATGTTCATCTTGCACATCTTGTAGATGCCGTCTTTTAGCTCCTGACCATGGATGGTGAGGTGCTTAGCCGTTCCGTAGCGCGCTTCCACATAGTTGCGAAGGTTGATAACCAAACCACCCGATCCGATGGTCGGGTCACATATTTCTGCATCGATGGCAGGCTGAAGAATCTTTCCCATCAGTTGCACTACTGGCGAAGGGGTGTAGAACTCCCCTCCTTTCTTTCCGGCACTTTCAGCAAAATATTTAATCAGGAATTCGTAAGCAGCACCAAGCAAGTCGGGAAATTCGAACTGATCGTCTGTCAGCTTGACACGGTTAAAGTCTTTCAGCATCTGAGAAAGGACTTCGTCCGAAAGCACTTTTTCGCCTTTTGTATTCACCGCATTAAACTTAGTGGTGCTTAAAACACCTTGCAAAATTTCGGCATTGGCATCTTCGAGGGCATTAAGCGCAATACTAAGTGCATCACCTACATTCTCCAATACGGTGGAAATACCTTGCCAGTCATCGATTTTCGGCAAACCAAGCAATTCGCCTGCCAGTTTCAATTTTTCTTCCTTTGTGAGACCATCCGAATTGAGTGCGTTAGTTATTTCACTTCGGCGCAATTCCGTTTGCTTATCTTCAGGTGTAGGTTTATATGCTACCTTCCAACGGGCCTTTACTGGTACAAAGAATTCGTATTCTTCCGCATTGATTTGTTCCAATTCTTCTGCTATTTCAGTATCAGTCAAATCGGGATAATTGGTCCTTAGACTTTCGGTGCGCAGAAGGCATGCAATTTCAAACTGGTCGTTTACGCGCTTCAGGAAGAGCATTGCAATGATATAATCTTTATACTCCGAGGCATCCAAACCGGCAGCCCGCAGGTTATCGCACTGAAGTTTAAGGAATGTTTCTAATTTGGAGAGTGATATTTTTTTGACAGTCATATTAATTGATGAATTCAAGTCGAAATGCAATTTTTGCAACCTTACAAACTTATCAATAATAAATCACCTAAGCTAATAAACCTGACAATTTTGGCCCGTTTAAAGTACCATTTGGAAATGTCTCAATACACAGGTAATGATCTATTCTTACGATATTACTATTTGAATGAAATAAAAAATATGCCGGAAAAAACAAGTACCAACAAAATATTATTCCTTTTACAAGCATTTGTGAAAATTACAAAATAACTAAAAACGCCTATTATTGAACAGCAAATCGCAATAATTCTCTATTGTAAATTCCACATTCAATTGCCTCCATTGAATTCAAATCTCTCAGCTGTAAAGAAACAATGGAATATTTTATGCCTTGATTCAGAGATCGTAATAATTCAGAAACAACTATTGTTGAACTAAACAAACCAACAAAAGGAGTGGATATTCCAATATTGGTTAATTGCCCACATTGATGTGTTTTTTCATATTTCTGATATAGGTTCTTATGGAAAATGGAACCATTCTCGTCCTCCTCAGGCCAGAGAATATTTGGCTCCTTTTCAATGTTCGAAATATTCTTCATTGTAAAACTATCAAACAAATCAAATTTTCCGTTCGTCGCTCCATCCAGAAACAGCTTTAAAGAGGCTTTTTTAATACTTCTTCGGGTTTTTATATTATCAACTCCATTTAAAAGAAATGGATAGATTTTCATCCACCCTTGCTCCGAATCACCCAAAAGAAATTGCTTTTCTATAATTTGAGTTTTGAAATTTAGATTCTCTAAAAAATTCATGCAAGCCCTTGTTTTTGGCCTTCCAATGTTTTGTTCAGAACATAAAACCTGCGAACCAATATTTTCTGGTTCTACTATATCTGCATCTTGTAGAAGAAATAGGGTTTCCTTCGGGGTGTTAAATGGCATTAGTCCCAAAGTCCAAAGATATGCCTGACCTAAATGCCCTAACCCAAGAGCCCAAATATTTCTTGGTAAGAACAATTTATTAGGCCCATCATTTTCATTTTGGTACCATTCCTTTCCAGAGTTAAGATTCCATAATGAAATACCAACGTTTAAATCTATTCCATCATTATTTATCTGATATGCTTTACAAAATGCATAGTAACAGGCAAGTGATGCAGATGCAATTGGTCCCATTGAAATATTATTGTCAGTGTCTGAAAACAATATCCTATCTTGATTATAAAAATTAACTCCGCCTCTCCATCCTGAAGAAACAGACTCAATGCATTGATCATCATAACATTCAATCCCAATAAGAATTTTTATTGCTTGACAGCTTGGATTTTTATCAGTAATAATACCACCACTTTGAAAAACCAAATCATTGAAATATTTCGAGTCAAGTTTTAGCAGATTTGGAATATTGGCAGGTAACAAACAACATACGCCTCCAAGAAATACCCGATGGGCAATGTTTACTGATGTTAAAAATGCTAATTGCTTCGAATATGAATTTGTGATTGATTCGTCTGCCAATATCCATATTGAAGAATCGTTCATTTGGTTGACAGCTTCTTCGATGCTAATATCATGTTTTTCGGCTATTGCAAAAGCAACTCTATTTGTGTGTTCTAATTCCATTTTAAATCAGGTTTAGACGTATTGGAAATTTTGAAATTTGAAATTTTTCCCAATCAAAATTGCCCATGTATTCATATACTGAGCATTGTTTTGGGGAAATGAAAAGATCTTTGGCATAATTTGGGGCGATTATTGCAATATGTCCTTTTATCCTGACCATTGGATGTTTCATGTCCGAATCGCTTTGTCGAGTATTTTGAGTCGGGTGTGTGTGGATGTCTGCTAAGACTTCAAGTTTTTCTTTGGCCAAGTATTCGAAAAAAGTTGCAGCACCCTTGAATTGTATTATACCAGACTCAGAGACAGACCTATCAAACTGATCATAGAAAACAATCTTTACAACCTTGTTTTTCCCGGGACTACATAATAGGAAACCTCCACTTTCCCTGATACCTTCTCCTCGTCGCCTTAGACCCTTCATTAATTTGAACCAAAGGCCAATTGATATTGAAATTGTTCGCATTTCTTAAGGGTTCAAAATTTGGTGAATTTCATTTAAATACTTAAAAAATGTATCTGTTTGAGAATTCCAGATTAAATCAGGATGCTGAACAGTCCAGCCTGCCGCATGTCCGGGATCAAATGCTAATCTGTCACATGGCAAATAATTACATTCTATACCCCAAACCTTAAATACTTGGGATGCTCTTTTTGTTTTTAAAGGTCTTTTATTTTGTGCTAAAACACTATTATTTTCAATATCCCATAATACTCCGGTTGGAGGATCGTTTGGATAACCAGTAAAATCAAACTTAAAGCTGAATTTTTCGTCTGTTGATGAGATTACCCAAAAAAAGAAAACAGGCCATGAAGGCCCGTTTTCGTTATTAATAGTTCCCCATCGACCTTCGATCTCACCGGATTGATATTCAGGAGAATTAAGATGGTCCTGAAACAGATCATGCGACAAATCTCCATTGACATCGTTTTTAGATGCAAGTACCAGACTAACCCCGCAGGACGGATAATCTGTTAATGATCCAACAAGTTGACGCAGATCTAATACTTCTTTTTTAAACCAAAGCATCAATTCTGCTCCACCTACTTCATCAATTTCAAAAAATTCTATCGCAAGTTTCTTGAGCTTTTTTGTGGTTGTAGCCGGTCCAACACTCGTTGCAAAGGTTTTACCAGCATAAATGATGGTAACTGAAATTTTCTTGCATCGTCCAACGAAGATATGATCGCCATGCTTAATTCCAGCTTCTTGGACTGATATTCCTTTATCAAAGTCATCATCTTGATTCTCAAGATAAACTTCAACATCTTCCAAGAAATCCTGATTGTGTGACATTTCTGGAACAAACTCCTTAACTAAATGACCAATTTTATGGTCGGCATTTACCTCTGCTGTTCTAAACTGCAGAGAATTATTTATATGAACAAAAACTTTCATTCTTATTATTTTTAAAAGATAAAAAATTAAATTAGTAAAAAACACAAATCTTCACATGATTGCACGTAGCAATACCATTCACTTTTCTTAGTAGCGTTAAAAAATGTTAATAATTAATACTTCCAGAAGGAAAGGACAACAGCGGCTTGTGTATGTCTTTGAAAAGTAATAAGTTTGTCCCGACTAAAAACAAAACATTTTCAAGGGTGCTAACCTTGATACTTTAAAAAAACTAAACCAGGTTGTTCTACAATCTGGTTTTATTTTTCCTTACGAACTCCTTTGAAAGGTTTACCATCAGATTTTACATCCATAAACTTTCCAGTTTCTGAATCTCTTTTAATAAACTTCTCAATTTTCCCATTGTACACCTGGCTTCTGTCTTTCACAGCACCAATTCGGTGATTGTCTCCATACGGTTTGTTTGTTGCCATCTTCAAAAAAATTAAACTGTTAATAAAAAACTTCTGCAAATATAGCAAAAATAATTCAATGTACAACATTGCAAACTATTTTTTAATTGTACATTATTACAAACTATTTGCATTATTCAACACATTGTATTATCTTTGAATCGCAAACAAGTATATGACAGAGCAAGAAAAAAATACACTCTACATTGCCATCGGTCTGAAAATAAAAGAAATCAGACAAAAAAAAGATATGAGTCAAGAAATATTTGCAAGATTGCTTAATCTTACAAGGGCTTCCATTGCAAATATTGAACAAGGTAGACAACGTGTTACATTACATTTGATTTATGATATTTGTAAAATCACTGATGTGAACATTACTGACATACTTCCTGTTATTCAAAAAGAAGAAGAATTGTTACCAATGTGGAAGAAAAAAATTGAGATTGCTGTAAAGGGTGATGTTACTCAAACACAAAAATTAACGGATTTTCTTAAAGAAATTACTTCAGAAGAACAAAAATGAATCGTAAAAGAATTGAAGACCTTACTGCCCAAATTCTTGCTAAATTTGATACTAATGAATTGCCTGTTCCAATTAGGAAAATAGCAGAGCAATCAGGAATAAAAATCCACTCATATGATTTAGGAGAAAATATTTCTGGCGTTCTAGTAATCAAAAATGATCAAGGTACTATTGGTATAAATCCAACGGAGCAATCTGTAAGACAAAGATTTACAATAGCGCATGAATTAGGACATTACGTTTTGCATAGAAATTCCAATGAATCAATTTTTATTGACAAAGAATATAAAGTCCTTTTTAGAGATCAACGATCTTCTACAGGAGAAGATAAAAGAGAACAAGAAGCAAATGCTTTTGCAGCATCAATTCTTATGCCCAAAAAATTGCTTATTGAACAAATTCAAACCCACTTTCTTGATTTAACTGATGAAAATGCGGTTAAACGTTTGGCAAAAATGTTTAATGTAAGTGTTATCGCAATGACAATTCGTATTTCGAATTTAAGTTTATTCTAGATTTACATTCCTCCTTATTAGTAATCCTTTCTTATTTTAACTATTAAAATTATAAGTCATACGAATTTGGTAATCAACCTTTAAATCCTTTTCGATTGACCCCTCTTATTTCTCTTCAACTTCTGCATCTTGTTTCGCTCTTTTTCATTGCTGTACCAGGGCATTAACCGGACCATCTCAAGGATCGGTTTTGAAAAGAAGTTCTTTGCGTCAAGATGGAATTTCAGCTGTTCAGGGTTCAGACTTACTTCCTGAATTCCGGCTGGATGGTTATTCAGGTAATATTGATCGTCCGTTTTTACAACGTTATATTTAGCCGCGAGATCCTTTGTAAAACCAGGCTTAAACGACTGCCGGCTCTGGTTATATTCCCGGTAAAAGTCATACTGATTAATCCGTTGTTCCGTTTCAATAATTCGGCGGATGGAATACTGGTAATAATCCCTGACCGCTGATTCTGTAAAACTTTTTGAAAGGTCATCCAATCCGGAAGTGAATTGATTAAATATCTTACTTTCAGACAGTTTTATTTCTTTAAGCTGAATTTGTTTATCCGGGTTTTTTAATTCAAACATAGAAACCTTTTCGTAATCAATCAACCCTTCGGAGACAAACCGGAACTTTTCAGAGAGAACACGATTGTAATCTTTGATGATGGCATAAAAATCATGATTGGTCATATTGAAATAGTCGAGTCGGATCAGTTGTTTATCAATCAGAAACGGATTGCTGAACACCATTTTATTGTCAGGACTGAAGATTTTGTAATTGCCCGATTCTGTAGACCAGAAAAGAAAAAGTCTTTTCTCTTTCAACTCAAGGGCTGCGTTCGGTGCGTCACAGAAGCGATATTTTTTAAACAATTCTTTAAAACCGGTGGTAACCTGATCTTCTACTTGTTTTGCCAATTCTTTTTCCGGTCTGTTAACAGTCTCCGGGATTTTTATCCGTTCTTTAAGTTCGGACATGCGAAGCGGATTTCTAATTGTTTTACTCTCATCGTCTGTTACAACTACGACTTCTCCCCTGCCCGACCTGTTGATTTGTAAATGAAAAGCGCCCAGGATATCCCGATACATCGTCTCATTTTCTATACCTGCAGATTGGTTCAGCAGCTGGAATATTCCTTCAACCCTTGCTTTCAGGTCCGAACAGGTGGCATTGAGCGTAAAGTCATTTTGCCTGAGCTGCGATTTGGGTTCTTCCTGTTTGAGATCGTATTTCTGTTCCAGTCCCTGGATAAACCGTTGCATCTTCTCCTGTTCGTAATTGTCTTTGATCTTTTTACCGGTCTCTTTATCAATCCGGGTTGAAACGACATGGTAATGCACCCTGTCAAGATCTTTGTGTTTATAGACAAAATAAGGTTGGTTCCCGTAGCCCATATGTTCCATCATCTGTCGGATTTCCAAACGGATCGTTTTATCATCCAAAACCAGACCATCTGATTTTGATGGATTAATGGAGATGTGAAGGCATTTGCTTTTTGCCCTCGCATTACCGGTTTCAATATCAAGCAGGGCATTTAAACGGTGGTTTGGATCATATAAGAACGGATTCAAAGACGCTGTATTGCCACTATGAAAGAAGGTGGCAACTCCTTCGGTTACCTTCGTCTCGTTATAAAGCAGCGCATTCTGTGTATCGGCAGTTTGGTGGATTACTATAACCATGTTGTTCTATTTCTGAGATTTTATTCAATATTTAGGATTTTTCTGGATCAGAACCAACCTTTACCGACCATGATCTATCATGTCGAAAAATTTTTGCAAAACAGAAAAGCAATTTTTGACTTCCTGAGTAACAAGTTTAAAAACGTCCCTGTCCGCACTTGTAAACTGGTAAACGTCATGGGTATTGATTTTTTTGGCAATCTGATTCAGGTTGACGCCGATCTTGTTCAGTTCGTAATCCATCCTTTTTATCTGTGGAACATCCTTCTCATCCAACGTTATTATCTTCTTTCGGGACTGATCAAATATCTTGTAACGGAGAAAATCACTCATGCAGCCAAACTTCCCGTTTCTGACAAAATAGGAGAGTCGTATCTTTTCCTCTTCACTCAGTAAAAGGCGAACGACAATCTTTCGTTTTTCTTTATCGGGTAATTTGGGTCGCATAATTTTATAAATATTGCTAACAACAGGCTGAAACATATTTGGTACAAACAAAAATTTTCGAAGAAAATTAAGGGCCCCTGCCAGGAACGATCAAGTGGTTTTTATGGCCATAAAAACACATCTTGCATTGTCCTCTCCGATCGATCTCTATACCTTTCCAAGAGGGGTTGCTTTTGTGCGAAAAAAGAGGGAAATCTAACTATTCAGGTTCCCCTCCTTTTTACTCGTAATGCCATTTTGCATCTGTGACATTGGGATCAGCTGATCTTTAGTTTCGCACCTTTTTTGGTTTCCTCTTTGTTGGCCTGTTTGGCCGTTTCGGAGGCTTCCTGTTTGAATTCAGAAAAACTGATCTTCCGCGTGGCGGCATCAACCTGAAGGGTTGCTGAAAAGTTCTTTTCGTTCTTACCCGTCATCCCGTTGACCGTTACCTTTTGACCGGCTGCCAGCTGATCTTTCTGCTCTGCCGAAAGGGACGCTCCCTTGATCTTGTCGGGAACCTGAATCTGCTTCGTCTTGAGCGGCACCAGCTCATTGGTCTTGGGATCGATGCTCAGGTAGTAATTTTCCTTTGCACCTTTCTTGTTGGTCAGCTCAATGGTCTTCCCCAGGTTTTTGTCGTTCAGCAGTGATGCCATCTCCTGTTTACTAAAGGTATGTCCCATGTACTCCTCCGGAATTGAGAGGCGCTGGATTGGATGCACCTTCACAGAAACTGATCCGTCCTCTTCTTTCTGTAAACGCAGTTTGGCAGGAATCCGGTGCTCCTCATCATTGATCCGGGCATTCACGGTGTAGAGCTTTTCCGAACGGAAACCGTTCAGAAAATCGTTCAGTTCTTTGGGTTCCATCCTGGAGACAAAGTTGCGGTCGATGCCCGCTTTTTCCAGCTTGTCAAACGGAACCTCATCAATAGTCATTCTTGTTTTTTGTTCCATAACACATCATTTTTAAAAAATTAATAAAAAACATAACTTAAAATAGACTTATAATATTAGTTATCAGCCAGTTTCACCAACAGGTTTTGTTTTGCGGATTTGTGAAACCAAAGCTTGGATCTCATTATAAATCCGGTTTCGGTTTCCATCAAGTACATCCCGGATATTATCAAAATGGTAAAAATCAGGGATCTCTCTGTACCGCTTCTCTTCCTTTGCCAGTTTTTCGGTGTCGGCGCAGATCATACAATTGAAGTTTTTCTGCGAAATAACCTCTCCGAAATTATCGGCTACCTGTCCAACCATGGATCCCTGAGGGAGAGTAGCAATCTTTCCTTCAGGTACCAGAAAATCAAGCTGCGTCGAAAAGGTTGATGACTGCGTGTTTTGGTTGATATTGACCGATTGCCGTTCCTGCAGAATCTTGCCCATGCGTCCCTGGATAAACCGGGCAGTTTCGCCCGATGCCTGTCCCGAAAGCACATTGCCAATATTGGTCAGGATCGCATTTGCCTGTTCCTTCCCATAATCCCGGATCAGTTGATCAACGGTTTGAATTCCCATCAAAGTGGAAATCCGGTTATTTCGTGCCGTGGCAATGAGTGTGTCCAGACCACGGAAGTAAATAGTTGGCAGCTCGTCAAAAATCAGTGAAGAAGGACATTGACCTTTGCGGTTGATCACTTTGAGCATCCGGGTAATGTAAAGAGAAAGCACTGCGCCATACATCTCTACACGGAGCGGATTATTTGCCAGACAAAGCACTTTTGGCTGCTCAGGATTATTGATGTCCAGCGAAAAATCATTACCCGAACAGATCCAGTAGATCTCCGGACTGATGATCTTCGAAATAGCAATCTTAAGGCTGCCCAACTGCCCTTCCAGCTGCTCACTTGCTTCGCGCTTGTAGGCATTTACAAACGGATTGATCACATTGACCACATCCTTTTCTGTGGATAGTACTTCAAAGAGCTCATCATAATCGAGTTGAAGCAGTTCGATGGCATGAGGCAGTGTGCAGTAGATTCCACCGCGATATTTTTTCAAAAACCAGATCACAGCAGCAAAAAAGCTGACAGCCGATTCGGAGAAGAACTCACCCTGCTTTCGTATCCATTCCCTGTTAAGGTTGTAAAGGATTGTTCTTGAAGATTCAAAGGCATCAATGGGACTCTCCATGAGTTCCGGGGAAAGCGGGTTACAGCGATAGGACTTACGGATATCATCAAAATTGATCACATAAAAACGGGTTGTTTTCGGTAGACGTCCGTTTGCCTTTGCCGCAAGAAAACGGTTGTAGGCCACTATTGAAAGGTCCGGGTATTTAAAATCATAGACACACATTGAAAAACCTTTACGCAGGTGTTGCCTGATAAAGGGAAGCACAACAGAAAACGATTTGCCTGAGCCAGGTGTTCCGATCACCATCGTAGCCCGGAAAGGATTTACAATATTAATCCACCCTTCACGGAGCTCTCCACTGTAGAGGTAACTCGTCTGGAGGTTGACTGAATAATTATTCTCCATGAGTTTTTCCTGTTGCAAAAAGCTCTCGTTCTCAATGTTAAAGCGGTCTTTCATCAGGTTGACATTGATTAGTTTTGAGATATTATCAAAACCAATATTCAAAATTACAAAGCCTGTAAAAGAGGACAGGATATACCAAAGGGGAGACCATACCGATAACAGCTGGCTTCCCCAGTAGAACATCATTCCCAAAAGAACCTGAGCAACAATCGTAGATACCTTCAGTTCCCGCTCTTTGGCAGCTTTGGTTCCGATACAGGTTACCATCAGAAAAAACAGGCAGACCATTTTTGAAGGATAAATTCCGGACAGAAATCTCATTTGCAGAAGCTTATCCACCAAAGGAGTAAACTCCAGGATCAGAAACCCTTTGCTTTCCAGGTAATTTCGTTGATTCAGGTACAGTGACAGGATCAGCAGCAGGTAACTGAAAAACCGGAACCCTTCATGAAGTTTGATCAGATCTTTATCCTCGGTGGCACTCATATCCTTGATTTTTTAATAAATCAGCATTGCAAAATAATTAGGCTACAAGCTAATAGTCTGCCTGCAACAGTCTAAAGTCATTCGTTTTTAGAGTATTTCTGCCTTGTGCAGATCCCTGTTTTTGAGTTCAAGGGTGAGTTTACGACCCGTGTTTCCGGTAGATTTCTCGATCATTTCAATCCGGAGGACACGTTTGTCGGGAATTGTCAGTTTTTCAATCACAAATACTTCACTGGCGGATTCGCTGGCAGGAACCCGTTTTAGTTCGAAACGGGCATAATCCGGCTTCAGCTGGTATTCCTGTACGTTTGTCGCCTTCTGCTGTCTGCTGTCAGCAATCCAGAAGTTAAACGCCTCGACATCGAATGCCATATTGGTACAGTTTGTGACCTGAATAACAAGGAATAGCGCATCTCCTTTGATATAGATATCATTGACTTCCATCAGTATTCCATTTTTTCTGGTACTCCGATGTACGGTGTGATATCCTTTTCGGGATAAAACCTGATTGCTGATCCCTTTTAAACTTTCGTCGGGCATTAGTTTACCCGAAAAGGGGAATGCTTTTTCAGATGGAAGTGATTCAAGCTGGTAAGTCAAAACATCACAATTGCTAAACTGTGCAGCAACGGAATAAATGCGACCCGAACAAACAACGGTCATGGAGGTTTGTCCTTCAAAAGGGCGCAACGCTTTTACCCGGACAATATTTGAGAGTTCCGGAAGGATTTCTGCCTGGATTTCGGAATCGGCTCCACAACTGACATAAAGCACTTTATCCGGACAGACCACATGGACATTTTTTTTATCGGATAGCTGTAGGATGTTCTGGGCTGAACTTGTCAGTGTAAAAATTGAAAACAAAGAAATTAGTAAAATTCGTTTCATTGGTTTGATTTTTAAAGGGTTAATTGTTTTTGTTAATCAGGTAAACAAGGGTATTTTTTTTGATGGTGACCTTTTTCTGCTTGATTACCTGCAATACCGATCTGGCGGCACGATCAGCAGCCTGAACACCTGCATAAGCGAGCGGATTGCCTGTAAAACCAACCATCGACGAGGTGTTGGCACCGCTGCCAACCTCTTTGGTAATTTTCCTTGATGCATTGTCCGGTACATAGAGTCCCGGCAATCCATCCAGATCGCAGACGGTAATCTTTACAGGTATAAACTGACCACCAACCTGTATCTGCTGCACTTCGATCTGCAACCGTTCATTGTCCGTCCGGCAGATGCCGTATACAAACGTGTTACGCGGAATCACCCTTCCGTTGAGCCGGGTATCTTCGAGTAAGCGTATCTTGACACGGTTACCTGTTAGTACTGTGGCCGTCTCATAAATTTCCGCCGGTATAGCGCCTGTGGTTGGTTCTGCTGAATCGCTTGTTTTTTTCGAAGCTAAACTGTTATTATTTCCGCTCTCAAGTGTAAAATGATGAGGCGCTTCGGCGGCGGTTTGCTGCTCCTGTCTGGTGTTCGCTTCCTGAGGTTTGTAGTTCAGTGAATCGTTTTGCCTGGCAAGCGCAAGACTTCGGTCAAAAAGTGCATCCACCTCCTCAATACCTGTTGTAGCATGATTGACTTTTGCTATAGCAGGTGTCTCTTCGTTTTGCTGGTTGGGGTTGTCTGATGAACTGAATTGATTTGCGTTCTTTGCAACTTCTCCCTTTGAGCAGACAGTGGTATCACCGGCCGCTTGGCGCAATTCCAGTTTTACCTGTGCTTCCTGTTCACGGATATGAGCCATCAGATTTTCCGGGACACCTGGATTAGGTCGTTCTGATTGATCAGACCGGTTTTCGCCTTCCTGATTTTGCGCTTCATCCTGTTCTGAAGTACTGTCTTTTTCTGTGGTTATCACATCGGAAGTATTCTCAGCCCCGATATGGTAATCCTGCGTTCCGAAACTTTGGGTTTGAGCCTGCACCGCCTCCATCTTGTCAACAATACCAATTGTGCGATCTGCTTCAGGCAGACGATAGTTGATCGCCACTTTCCCTTTTATTGGTTTTACCTCCATTCTCTCGCTTGCAGGAGCGCTTCCTCCTCCCAAAATATAAAAGATCAGAATAATAAAGGGAATCACCATAAATGGGAAGAAAAGTAACGGCCAGTTTTTATTCAGGTAATTTTTCATGGATCTCATTTTTGAGGTATTGTTCAAATGAATCAACAGGCATATCAAATGTCATGGATCGCTCCTTTTTCATGGTATCTCCATTAAATGCATTGACTTCAGGCAGTGCATTTACAGGCTGATGACTGATTTTGGGTGCAGGGAACAGGAAGAATGAGGCAACAAAAAGCAGAAATAGTACAGCCATCAAAATCACCCATTTGTGCAGGCGTTTTTCCGGACTCATCAACCTTTCCTTTTCTTCCATCTCATTGAGCCACCTCGTATAGCGGCTGATATCGGGGAAATGTGGTGTTTCAGGTAATTTAAAGTTGTTCATAATATGC
>Ga0075524_10000022_pt1 | contig 24792 bp, 22 predicted proteins | sample NGEPerone_FD_76826 | JGI IMG/M metagenome (GOLD analysis project Ga0075524, IMG submission 76826) | Arctic peat soil microbial communities from the Barrow Environmental Observatory site, Barrow, Alaska, USA - NGEE Permafrost154B-one | ecosystem: Environmental > Terrestrial > Soil > Wetlands >...
CCTTGGGGGAGTCCCAGTCGAACTCGCGGCTGAGGTTGTAGGTCGGGATGGGGAAGGTGAAGACCCGGCCCTTGAGGTCGCCCTCGATCATGATCTCGAGGAAGGCCTGGTTGATCCAGTCGACTTCCTGCTGATAGTCGCCGTAGCACGAGTCGAGCTCCTCGCCGCCGACGACGACGTGCTTGTTCCTCATGTCCTCGGGAATGGTCCAGTCGAAGGTCAGGTTGGAGAAGGGGGTCTGCCAGCCCCAGCGGCAGGGCACGTTGAGCCCGAAGATGAGCTTCTGCATGTCCTGCTTGACGGTCTCGTAGCTGAGGTGGTCGTGGCGGACGAACGGGGCGAGGAGGGTATCGACGCTGGAGAAGGCCTGGGCGCCGGCGAACTCGGCCTGCATGGTGCCGATGTAGTTGACCATGTGCAGGGTCAGCGTGTCGAGGTGCTTGGCCGGATTGGAGTGGACCTGGTTGGGGACGTGGCCGAAGCCCTTGCGGATGAGGTTCTCCAGGGACCACCCGGCGCAGTAGCCAACGATCGGGTAGCTCAGGTCGTGGATATGGAATTCGCCGTCCTCGTGGGCCTTCTTGGCCCGCTCGGTGTAGATCTGGTTGAGGGCGAAGTTCGACAGGACCTCGCCCGAGACGCGGGCGTTGAGGCCGGAAAAGCTCTGGACGCCCTCGTTCGAGTTCTCGCGGATCTTCCAGTCGGCGTTGCCAAGGTAGTCCTTGACCAGCCGCTCGAGGTTGATGCCGATTCTCTTGGCCTCGCGGATGCCTTTGTGCTTGGCGCGGTAGAGGATGTAGGACTTGGCGACGTCGTGATAACCCTGTTTCATGAGGACCATCTCGACGACGTCCTGGATCTGCTCGACGGACGGGATGGTGTAGCCGCCGAACTTCTCCTCGATCATGAAGCAGACGATGTCGGACGCGGTCTTGGCGATGGACATGTCCTTGACGCCCTCCGACTCCATGGCCTTGTGGATGGCGTTGGTGATCTTGTCCTGATTGAAGTCCGCGACCGTTCCGTCCCGTTTCTTGATCCTGCCGACCGTGCTGACCATCAGGTGCCTCCTCCTGCTCTTCCGCCAAGCTCACAAGCCTGGGAATTTCGCCCGCAACGTGCTAAAATCGACCCTTCCCGAAACCATGGCGACACGAAAAGGCCTCACGGCTATTATCCCATATCTTGTGGAACCCTTGTGTGGAAAATACTAAATGTTGTATTTTACGAGGAGACTCTACACTTCGGAAAATGGCTTGTCAAGAGCTTTTTCCGAGATATTTTTAAGTTGCTGAGGCACCAATGAATACGATCGAAATCCGGACGAAGGCGCGGCAGGAATTCATCGACCTGACGGCCGACGTGGAGCGGCTCGTGGCCGCCTCGGGCGTCCAGACCGGGATCTGCGTCGTCACCGTGCCGCACACGACGGCCGGCGTCACGGTCAACGAGAACGCCGACCCCGACGTGCGGGCCGACATCGCCATGACCCTGCGGAAGATCGTGCCCGACGGACTCCCCTATGCGCACGCCGAGGGCAACGCGGCAGCCCATGTCAAGGCGTCCCTCGTCGGCTCGTCCGTGACGCTCATCGTCGAAAGCGGGCGGCTCCGGCTGGGCACCTGGCAGGGGGTTTTCTTCTGCGAGTTCGACGGCCCGCGCTCGCGCCGGGCCTGGGTCCAGGTCCTCGGCTAGACCCGAAGTCCGAGCTTTCTGAGCTCCGCGGCCAGGTCTGTCTCCGGCCGGTAGTGAATGCCCGCCAAGCCCGCCTCGACAGCGCCCGTAACGTTCTCCTCCATGTCGTCGATGAAAACACATTCGCCGGGCGCGAAGCCGGCCGCTCGCGCGGCGGCCCGGTAGATGGCCGGGTCGGGCTTGAGCAGCTTGAGCTCGTAGGACAGGACAAAGTGGTCGAAAAGGGCGATCGCCGGAAAGCGGCGGCGGACGAAGCCAAACCGCTCCGGGTCCGTGTTAGAGAGGAGAAGGAGCTTATAGCCGGCGGCCTTGACCCGTCCCAATGCGTCGAGGACGGCCGGGTTCGGGGTGAAGATGTCGTTGTAGATGCCATAGAAATCGCCGTAGGCCATGTCCGCCCCGACGATCTCCATGACCCGCGCGTGGAAGGCGGCCGGCGTGACGGCCCCTCCATCGAAGCGGCGGAGGAGCTCGAGGTCGCCGTGGACGGCCGCTTTGATCTCGGCCAGGGTCTTCCCGGACCTCCCGGCCAGCTTGCGCAGGAAGATGTCGTTGTCGAACCAGAGGACGACGCGGCCGAGGTCGGAGATGACTGAGCGGATCATGAGGGGACTTTATAGCAGAAACGCCCGGCCGGGGCAAACCCGATCCTGAGCCGTTTGACATCCTCATGGATGAGGGTTATTCTGATTTTATAAGATGCTCTCAGCAATCCGGCTGGCGGTTGTCTATGGGAACGCATTCCTTCGGGACGGATCTTGTTATCCATTCGTTGAAATAAAGGAGGACTTATGCCTATGAAACGGACAACCCATCGCAGCTCCAAGGGGACCAAGCTCTACGCGATGCGCGACAGCAAGGGGCGCTTCGTGGACATCCAGACCTACAAGCGCGCCCACGCGGCGGACATGAGGCGCAAGAGCAAAGCCGAGCTGGCCAAGAAGCCCGCCTAAGCGGCTTCGACTCGGATCCTGATCCACGCGGCCGGTCAGACGATGTCCGGCAGGTCGAACTCCCCGAGCTGGAGCGGGTAACGGCCGTATTCCCGGACGAGGTTGATGACGTACTCATAATTCCGGGCGGAGATGTTGCCGGGCACCGAATGATCGGATTGGAAGATGAAGCCGCCACCCTTGGCCGCGTTCAGCTTGGTCAGGACGACGCGCCGGAGCTCTTCCTCGGTCCCTTGGGCCCAGGTCAGGACATCCATGTTGCCGCAGAAGGCGATCCGGTGGCCATACTGCCGCCGCAGGTCCACGACGTCCAGTCCGGCCTTGGCCTCGAGAGGGTTGTAGGCGTCGACGCCGATCTCGACGAAATCGGCGAAGATCTGCCGGACGTTGCCGCAGCCGTGATAGATCACCGGCAGGTCGCGGGCATGGCACTCTTCGACGAGGGCCTTCACGACGGGCTTGAAATGCTTCCGCCAATAGTCCGGTGAGTAGAACAGGCTCTTGCGGTAGGCGACGTCCCCCCAGATGACCATTCCGTCGAGCAGGCCCTCAGCGGCCCGGATCTGGGCCCGGGCCAGCCCCAGCACGAACTCGCCGAGCCTCTCGACGAAGCGGCCGACCTCGTCGGGGTAGAGCCCGATCCAGAGCATGACCTTCTCGAGCCCGATGATGCGCCAGAGCATCTCCTGGGCCTCGCAGACGCTGCCGTAGACGGGGATGTCCGGGTGAAGCGACCGGACCGTTTCGACCCACGGCGGAGAATTGCGGGCGAAGCCGTCGCCCACCCCGGCGATCTGGTTGTCGCCGGCGCCGAAGTAGCGGCGGTCGTCGCGGGGATCGTCGAACCGGAAGGCCTTCATCTTCTCGATCGTGTCCGTATCGAAGGCGAGAAATGCCGGCATCGGGTCGGCGAAGTTCTTCCGGATCACGGCCTCGAACCCCGTCCGGACGGTCACCTGATCCTGCGTCTCCTCGAGCGTCTCGAAGGACCTGATATGGGGATCCATGTTGGGTGTGGTGACGGTCCAGTCGAGGTCGTAGTATTTATAGATGTCCGTGCCCGGGGCGAGGCCCAGCTCTTTCCGCCAGCGCTCGAGGAAGCTCCCCCAGAAGAAATCGCTGACTGGGACGCGGTCCGCCTCCCGGTGGTGGAGGGTCCGGTCCATCCGGTCGAGCTTGGCGAGGCAATTGGCGGAACGCTCCACGGCGGCCCTCTTCTTTCAATCCGAGTGGAAGACCTCTTCCATCGGGGCCCACCACTCGCCTTCGGGCCGGCCCGGGACCGGGTCCTGCAGGGGCATCATGATCTTCCACCATTCCTGCGTCTTCGGGTCGGCGGCCATCCGGGCCATGTCGGCGGCATAATCGGCGCCGTGATATTCGAAATAGGCGAAGAGCCGGCCCTGCCAATGGAAGATGGAATAGTTCCGGATGTTGCACCGGCGGATCGTCTCCAGCACCTCGGGCCAGACTCTGGCGTGATAGGCCTTGTACTCCTCGAACTTCTCCGGCTTGACCCCGATGAGCTGCCCGAATCTCGTCATGGCTTCGGCCCCGCATCCAGCACGTGCCCTTCGCGGCGGTCGGCCCGCTTGAGGAGCATGGCGAAGATGAAGCCGACGATGCCCAGGCTGGCGAACATGACCTCGCTGGCGACATAAGATCCGGTCTTGTCGCGCAGCAAACCGTTCAGCAGAGGGAAAAGACCAAGGCCGATATTCTGGATGGCCGTCATCAGCCCGAAGGCCGTCCCGACGCGATTCGACTTGACGATGAGCGGCACCGACGGCCACAGGGCCGCCGGGACGAGGACGAAGGAGAAGCCGAGCAGGATCATCGGGTAGACGGGGTAGATCCTGGTCAAGCCCATGGCCAGATGGCAGGGGATGAGGAGCAAGGCGCCGGCGACCATGAAAGTCGTTCTCTTCCCGACCCGGTCGACGAGCCGCCCGGCGAATGGGGCCAGGATCATCGAGGCGAAGATGATGATGCTGGTGATGCCGCCGGCCGTGCTGGTGATGTGGAGGAAGTTGTTGAAGACCTGGGCCAGAAAGCTGCCCGAAGACGGGGCGCTCAGGGCGATGCTCCACTTCGTGTGGAAGAAATCCGTCGACAGACTCTGGAACGGGAATACGGCCGCGTAGAAGGTCAGGCAGAGAAAGGTCACGTACCAGAACGTCGGCTTGAACTCCTTGACGTCCTTGAAGACGATCTTGTCGCCGGCGCTCTCGTCCCGGAGGTTGAGGGCCTTCTCGCCGCGCTTGTCCATGACGATGTAGCAGAGGTTCCCGAGAAGGGACAGGGCGCACGCTCCGACCGCCGCCAGCAGGGCATTGCGGTAGCTGCCGAAATACTTCGTGATGAGCTCTCCGTTGTTGAGGGCAAAGAGGGAACCGAGACGGCTCACGGTCAGAGCGACGCCGAACGACAGCGCCAGCTCCTTGTTCTTGAACCAGCGGGCCAGCATGGCGCTCTGGGCGACGACCAGAGGCTCGGAGCCGGCCCCGAAGATGAACCTTCCGACGAACATCAGGGGGATGGACTTGGCCTGCCAGACGATCGCCGCGCCGGCGAAGACGAGGACCGAGAAGATGATGCTGGCCTTGCGGGTCCCCAGCCGGTCAATCAGAACGCCGGCGAAGAGGAGCACCAGGATCGCAGCAATGCTGTACATCGTGTTGAACGCCCCGACCGTGGCCCGGCTCGCGTTGAGCCCCTTGATGAGCGAGGGGGCGATGGCTCCGATGATGTCGTAGGCGAAGTAGCTGCCGAATGTCAGGGACGCGATGAAGAGCAAGTTGACGAAGCGATAAATGGGCCTGGTCGGATGGAAGAAGCCGAGGGGCGGGTCGGTCGCGGCGTTCATCATTGGCGGGACCTCCGGGATCGCTAGGATGTGGCCATTCGAGCCCCTATCTTCCGGAATCCGGAGAAAATAATCAAGCGGCTTGGTGACGTTCCCGCAGTGCTGATATAATCGGGATCTCCGGAAAGAGGTCCGCCCATGACGCCACAGAACCGCGACATCCGCATCGTCCATCCCGAGCGCTTGGAGCCTGATCTCGCCCGAGGCCTCCGCCGCCTCGAAGAGGATGCGGTCGTCCGCCGCATCTGGGAACACGACTGGACCGTCTGGAAGCCTGTGGACCAGGAGATCACGAGCCGCCTGGGTTGGCTGGCGTCGCCCGCGGCGGCCGAAAAAGACATTCCGGACCTCGAGGCGTTCGCCGCCTCGGTCCGAGGCATGGGATTGACCCGGGCGGTCGTCCTGGGCATGGGCGGCTCGAGCCTGGCGCCCGAGGTCTATGTCCGCCTGTTCAAGGGCGGGCCGGACTCCCTCGATCTCGAGGTCCTCGACACGACCGAACCTGAGACGGTGGCCTCGGCGGCCGGGAGGTTCCCTGTCGGCGATACCCTGTTCATCGTCTCCTCGAAGTCGGGGACGACCGCCGAAATGCTTGCCTTGTTCTCCTTTTTTTACGACCGGGCCCGCATGGCGCTCGGGGCGAGTCACGCCGGGGGCCGGTTTATCGCCATCACCGACCCGGGAACGCCTCTCGAGACTCTGGCCCGCGAGCGCCGGTTCCGCCGCGTTTTTCAGGGCCAGCCGGATATCGGCGGACGGTTCTCCGCCCTGTCGGCGTTCGGCCTCGTGCCCGCCGCGCTCCACGGCATCGACCTCCGCCGCCTCCTGGCCCCGGCCCGGGCCATGGCGGACGCGTGCCGCCTCGAGCGCGTCCAGGAAAACCCCGGGGCCTTTCTGGGCGCGGTCATGGGCACCGCCGCGCTCGGGGGCATGGATAAATTGACTTTGCTCCTGCCGGCGCGGCTCAGGCGGTTGGCCGCATGGCTCGAACAGCTCATCGCCGAGAGCACCGGGAAGGAAGGCCGGGGTATCGTCCCGGTCGTCGAGGACAGGCCGGGGCCCGCCGGAAGCTACGGCCAGGACCGGCTGTTCGTCGAGATCGGATCATCGGAGGCCGCGGCCTTGAAGCCGGGCTCCCGCGCGTCCGGAGGGCCCGGGTCACCGCTCGTCCGTCTCTCGCTCGACGACCCTTATGACCTGGGTGGGCATTTCTTTCTCTGGGAGTTCGCCACGGCCGTCGCCGCCCATGTCCTGAAGATCAACGCCTTCGATCAACCCGACGTCGAATCGGCCAAGAAGAGCACCCGCGAGGTCCTGGCCGCCGCCGGCGGCGCGCCGGGGACCGCTCCGGAGGACGACCGCCGGCCCTTCACGGGAGGCGTCCGGATCTCCCCTTCGGAGGGCTCCGAAAGCCCGAAAGACATCCTGACACGATTTCTCGCCAGCCGCCGCGAGGGCGACTACATCGCGCTCCTGGCTTTTCTTCCGCGGAGCGCCGCGGTCGAAGAAATGCTTTCGGGGCTGGCGGCCGGACTTCGCATCCAGACCGGCTTCCCTGTCACGGTCGGGTTCGGGCCGGGCTATCTCCACTCGACGGGCCAGCTCCACAAGGGCGACGGGAACCGGGGACACTTCCTGATGCTCGTGGCGGCGGATCTGCCGAAGCTGGCGATCCCCGAGGTCCCGGGGGTCGCCCGGCCAGCGCAGGATTTCGGCGGCCTGTTCAAGGCCCAGGCGCGGGGGGACGCGCTGGCCCTGGCCGGGAAGGGACGGAGGATCCTGACATTCGAGCTCTCGAGCCCCGTCCAGACGGGCCTCGCTTCGCTCTCGTCCTTCCTGGAATAAAAAAAAAGGACGGCCCCTCAGGGCCGTCCCGGTTTTCAGCGCGATCGATCGATCAGTACAGGCCGGCGCCGACGACGTCGGCGTGGAAGATCTCCTTGGTGCGGGACCGGATCTTCTTGTCGACGCTGTCCTTGATCTTGAGATAGAACCAGAACTTGTCGAACAGCCGCAGCTTCTGGATGTAGTAGTTGGAATAGGGGCTGACGGAATCGACGATGATCCGGGCCATCTCCTTGCCCTTGTCGTCGCTGAGCACGATCGCATTCACGTCGCCCTTCTGGAGCGAGCCATAGACCTTGCCCTCGCCCTTGCCTTCCCACTCTTCCGGCTTGGCGAAGCCGCTGATCGCCAATGCGGGCACGGCTTCCCGGGCCTTCATCTCGACGAAATCATCGGCCTGGAATTCCTGGCTGCGCGTGTAGACCGTCTGACCGGGACCGCTCTCGACGCTGTCGGCGAGGAAGATCGGCGGATGGTCGAGGAGCAGGTTGCCCTTGACCTTGACGGTCTTGCCCAGGAGAGTCGCGGCGTCGAAGCCGGGCAGAACGATGTCGAAGCCCTGGGCGGTCGAGAGGTACATGTAACGGCCGAGGGCCGCCCGGACGGTCCCTTCGAACTCGGTGACGACCTTGACGACCTCGGCGGCCGGCGTCTCGGCCTTCTTCTGACAGGCCACAGTGCCGGAGAAGGCGGCCAGAACGGCCAGGCTCAAGATCAAGATGCCCGTCTTCTTGGTGCAAGTCATGGGAACTACCTCCATGCGTCGAACGCGCGCCCGGGAATATCCTCCCCGAACGAGGAGTAGTTTATACCATTGCGGTCCCCAAAAGTAAAGAAAAAAGTGGGCCCGGCGGAGGGCCTTGGGACGGGCCCGTGCCGCCGGTTACTTCCTTCTGGCGCTGCCAGATTTCGAGGACGAACCCGAGGACCGTGAGGATGAGGAGCCCGACCGGGCCGAGGAGCTCGACCGGCCTGAGGAGGACGATCGGCCTGACCTCACGGAGCCTGACGAGCGCCCCGAAGAAGAGCCGCTGGACCTGGGCGCGCTGTAGGAGCGGCCGGAAGAAGATCCGCTTGAGCGGGGGGCGCTATAGGAGCGGCCAGACGAGGAGCCCGACGACCTCGGGGCGGAGTAGGTCCTGTTCGAGGGGCTGCTCGATCTGGATGGCGAGGAGTAGGAGCTGCGCGCGCGGGCCGACGAGGACGAGCTTGAGCGGGACGGCGAAGAATACGAGCTGCGGGGCTGAGAAGAGGACGGAGTGCGGAAAGAGCTCGAGCGGGAGTCCGGCGGGGAGGACGTCCGTGAGGATGAGGACGGCCGGGAGATAGCGGAGGACGGGCGCGAGGACGAGACCGAAGGCGCGCTCATCCGCGATGACGGACTCGAGACTGAGGAGCGGGAGGAGTAGGTGCGACTTTGAGACCTCCCGGAGGAGGAATTGGAGGACCGGTCCGACCCGGACCGGATGGTCCGGGTCGTCGAGGTCGTGCGATCGCCTTTATCGGATGAACCCTGGCGGGTGGTCGAAGGATAACTCTTCACGGATTCGCCGCGCGGGCTGACGGAGCTCCCGGATCCATTGCCGGGCGTCCGCGCTCTCTGCGGTTCCCGGACGGTCGAAGTCCGGGAAGATCCCGGATCCTGTCCCTGGGAACGGGAGACGCGAGCGTCGTTCGACCGGGTCCCGGCATCGCGGCTGCGGCTCGGCGAGGCCACTGCGCTGCGGCGGTTTTCGACGACGCCGCTCTGCTGGTCGGGGCTGCCGGAGGTCCGCTGGCTGGGGTAGGACCGGATCGACCGGCTGCCCGCCCCATCGTTCCGGATGGACGGCCGCGAAATGACATTCGAATTCCCTCCAGGCTGGGAAGCGCCCCGGTCTCTCGACCGGAGCCCCGAGTCCGTCCCGCGCTGTCTCAGGCTGGAAGAGGACAAGGACCGTGAAGGCGCTAGCGACTTCACCTGATTCCGGCTGCCGGGGCGGTCCGCCAGCGCCCGCCGGGCCGCGATGGCCTGGGGCCGGCCGTTGTCCACGTTCGGGCGGATCGACGGCTGTTGGGCCCTGAGCTCGACCCGGCCGATGCGGTCGAGGTCGGCGGAGCCGACATGGCGGCGGCCGACGTCGTAGGATTGCAGATGGTCGCGACGGACGACGGTCATGGCCCGATTGTGGGCGGAGAAATAGCGGTCGTCGTATCGGTCATAGAAGCGGTTGTTGAAGAGGTAGCCGGGCCGGTTGTACCAAGTGAGCGGGCACCAGCCGACGTAGTCCCGGTCGGACCACCAATGCACCCAGGCCGGGCCCCAATGGGACTGGGGGATCCAGTACCAGCCGAGGCCGAAGCGCCAATTCCAGCGGCCGTAGTGATAGGTCGACCAGCCCCAGGACTCGGAGGAAACCCAGTTCCAGCCGATGACGGGATACCAGAGCCAGCGGCCGTAGTAATAAGGTTGCCAATCTTGATAGTCGGAGACGTTCGGGATCCAGACGTTGCCGTAGGGCCGTTCATAGACCCAGTGGCCGTTCTGGTCGAGCTCTTCTTCGTATTCTCCGATTTCCGTGGGGAGGTACTGCCGTTCGCTCCGGGCCGAAAGCTGGGAATCGCGGCTGCCGTTCCATTCGTCGAACGCGTCGTTGCGGGAATTGCCGTATTCAGGCTGGCCGAGGAGCCGGCCGTCGGCGGCCGTCACGGCCTCCTGGGCCTTGACGATGACGGAGCCTTCTTCGGCCGCGGCCTCGAGGCTGCCTTCACGAACGAAAACCTGGGTCTGGCCCTCGAGCCCGACATCGAACCGGTACAGCCCTTCCTCGAGAACGTAAAACGAGGCGTCAGGGGTGTGGACCTCGATGCCCTTTTCCGTGGCCAGGGCGCTCACCCGGAAATAGGCGCTGCCTTCCGTGAGATGGATATTGATGCGCTCATCGCCTTCCGAGGGCAGGACGGCGAATTCGACTTTAGTGTTGTCGCCGAGACGGAGATAATTGCGGCGGCCGAAATGGATCTCAGCCTGACCGCTCTCGGTCCCCATCTTGTCTCCCTGAACGAGGGCGAGGTTGACCTCTCCCTTTTCATAGCCCAGGTCCGATGTCCTTTGGACACTGACCGAGCCGTTGACGTAGCTCAGGCGGGCAAAACTGTACGGATAATACCCCTCGTCCTGTGCCGCGAGGCCCAGGGGGATCGAAACGATGAATGCGAGCGCCAGAAGCGCTGCCTTTGTCATCATCTTGTTCATCGTCTTTCTCCTTCCGACCCTATCTTTAGCAACTATCGTGCCAGCCTGTTCCCCAGGGGGAAAAGCGGGGCCCGTCCTATTGAGAGGACATGAGGCGGGGATATGTCCCCTATCCGGGCATAAAAAAGAAGGGGACAGTCCCCCGCGCCTAGGCGGTCCGGTGGCGGAGGCGGTCGAGCGCGACGGCGACGATGATGATGGCCCCGATGATGATCTCCTGGATGTAGTTCGGCCAGCCCATCATCGTGCAGCCGTTGCGCAGAAAGGACATGATCAGGACGCCGACCATGGTCCCGAGGATGCTGCCCTCCCCGCCGCTCAGACTGCCGCCGCCGATGACGACCGCGGCGATGATGTCGAGCTCGAGCCCCACGGCCACGGTCGGATCGCCGACCGTGAGCCGGGAGAATTCCATGACCCCGCTCAGGCCGCAGAACAGCCCCGAGATCGCGTAGACCAGGATTTTGATCTGGTTCGTCCGGATGCCGCAGAGCCGCGCCGTCGCTTCGTTCGAGCCGACCGCAAAGATGTGGCGGCCGAAGACGGTGTATTTCAGGAGCACGGCCATGGCCACGGCGAAGAGGATGACGATCCAGATCCCGGGCGCCAGAAGGAGCCACGGGGGACGGGGGCTCCTGGACATGAGCTCGTTGACCCAGGTCATGGGCGCGTCGATCTTTTGGTTGCCCGCGATCCACTTGGCCGCCCCGCGGGCGATGCCCATCATGCCCATGGTCACGATGAACGGGACAAGCCGGAGCCGGGTCACCAGCCCGCCGTTGACGAGACCGACGAGCCCGCCGGTGAGGACGCCGAGGAGGATCGCGAGGATGGGAGCGGCGCCAGCGTTGATGGCGTAGGCCGTGATGACGCTCGCCAAGGCGATGTTCGAGGCGGCAGAGAGGTCGATGCCGCCGCTGATGATGATGAGGGTCATGCCGAGCGCGCCCAGGGCCACGATGACCGACTGGGTGGCGACGCTCTTGAAATTGGCGGCCCTCAGGAAACGGCCCTGGACTTCCGGGATCAGGGCGAACAGGGCGATGACCAGGAGAAGCCCGATGAACGGGCCGAAGAGATTGAGGGCCCGGCCCACGCCGGTTCGACGTTGACGGCTCATACCGTGTTCCTTTGTTCGATCGGTTTTTCCCGCGACGTCCGGCCCACGGTGGCCGCGGCCATCAGGCCGGCGGCGTCCCAGGCCGACGTCGGCCGGGATTCGACGAGGACCCCCCGGTGGAAAACGACGATCCGGTCGCAGATCCCGAGCAGCTCGGGGAGATAGGAGCTGACGAAAAGAACGGCCTTCCCCTCGCGGGCGAGCCCGCCGATCAACTCGTAGATCTGGCTCTTGCTGACGACGTCGATGCCGCGCGTCGGCTCGTCGAGGAGGAGGACGGAAGCCTTCTGGTGCAGGAGACGGGCCAGGGCGACCTTTTGCTGGTTCCCGCCCGAGAGGTCGCCGACCTTCTGGTCCGGGCCCTTGGCCTTGATCTTGAGCGTCCCGATCAAACCGGCGACGGCCCGGCGCTGGCGTGAGGGGCTGAGGAGGCCGTGGCGGCGATAGGGCGCGAGGTCGCTCAGGGTCATGTTGTCGGCCACGGTCAGCGCCGGGGCCAGGCCTTCGCCCTGCCGGTCCTCACTGAGGAGCCCGAGGCCGCGGCGGATCCGGGTCCAGGGCCGGCGGCCGGTGAGCTCGGCGCCGGAGACGACGACGGCGCCGCCCTCGGCCTCATCGAGGCCGAAGAGGGTCCGCAGCATCTCCGTCCGGCCGGAGCCGACGAGGCCGGCGACCCCGAGGATCTCACCCTTCGACAGCGTCAGGGAGACCGGCGACGCCATCCGCGTCCCTTTCAGACTGTTCAGAGACAGGACCGGCTCGCCGACCGTGTGCTCGACCTTGGGGAAGAGCTGGGTGAACTTCTGACCGACCATGAGCTGGATGATGTCCTCGAGCGACGTCCCTTCCATGGTCCCGGACCCGACGCTCCGGCCATCCCGGAGGACCGTGTAGGAATCGGCGACCCGCTGGATCTCCTCGAGGAAATGGCTGATGTAGATGATACTGACATCCTGACCCTTGAGGCCGCGGATGATCTCGAACAGGCGCTGACTGTCTTCCTGGGTGAGCGAGCTCGTCGGCTCGTCCATGACCACGATGCGGGACCTGTTCGTCAGGGCCCGGGCGATCTCGACGAGCTGTTTGGCCCCGACGCTCAGCCGGCCGACCGGGACTTCCGGCGAGATCTCGGGGTGACGGACGAGCTCGAGGGATTCGCGGACCTTCCGCATCATGGCCTTGCGGTCGAGCCAGCCCGCGGTATGGGCTTCGCGGCCGAGCATGATGTTCTCCTCGACCGTGAGGTGCGGGGCCAGATTGAGCTCCTGGTAGATCATGGAAACGCCGCAGCGAAGGCCGTCGGCGGGCCCGGAGGGGGCGTAGGGCCGGCCGTCGATCTCCATCCGGCCGGCGTCGGGCGCGATGGCGCCGCTGAGGATCTTCATCATCGTGCTCTTGCCGGCCCCGTTCTCGCCGATCAGGGCGTGGACCTGGCCGTGGCCGAGTACGAAGCTGACGTCGTCGAGGGCCCGGGTCGCGCCGAAGCTCTTGCTCACCCCGGCCATGCGGAGGACCGACGGCGCGGCGGCGACGTCTCTCATCAGTCTTTGATCATGGTGAGGTCGGGCGAGAGCAGGGACTTGATCTCGGGGGAATCCATGTTGTCCTTGGTGGCCAGGACGACGCCCGTATCGATGACCTTCTCGACGGGTTCGCCGCGGAGAATGGCGACGATGGTTTTGACCCCGAGATAACCCATCTTGGCCGGATTCTGGATGACGAGACCGTGGATGTCCCCGTCCCGGAGGCCTTGGACGAGCTTGGGCGAGCTGTCGAAGCCGACGAAAACAACCTTGCCGGCGAGTCGGGATTCCTGAAGGGCCCGGAGCGTCCCGAACGTGCTCGATTCGTTCGGCGTGAACACGCCCTCGACATCGGGAAAACGGCTGATCAGGTTTTCGGCCAGCTGGTAGGCGGTTTCGGTCGTCGCCCCCGCGTACTGGTCCTTGACGAGCAAAACGATGCCGGGGAACTCTTTGGTCACGGTATCGTAGAATCCGGCCTCCCGCTGGACGGTGCTGGCCGAGCCCTCCTGGTAACGGATGAGGAAGATCCGGCCCCGGCCTTTGAGGAGCTCCCCGAGGCGCCGGGCGGCCAGGACGCCTCCCTTGTAGTTGTCCGTGGCGACATAGCTCGCGTAGTCGCTCCCTTGGAGCGCGGAGTCGATGATGACGACCGGGATCTTCTCCCGCACGGCGTCCTGGACGGGGCGCATCAGAGCCCGGTCGTCGAGCGGCGCGAGCACGATCCCGTCGACGCCGCTGCTGATGAAGTCCTCGACGACTGTGATCTGCTGGGCCCGGTCGTCCTCTTTTTGCGGGCCCTTCCAGATGACCTTGACGCCAAGCTCGCCTTCGGCCCGGATCGCGCCGGCATGGATCGACTTCCAGAACTCGTGGGTCGTCCCCTTGGGGATGACGGCGATGCGGAGCGTCTTGGCCGTTTCGGAGCCGGAAGGTTCGGACGGTTTCTTGGCGCAGGCGGCGAAAGCGAGAGCCGCGCCCAGACCTATGACCAGGATCTTGAATACGGGGGATTTCATGGCCTCAGTATACTCAGAAGCCGCCGGAGCGTCAAAGAGGCCGCCGAAAAAAATAGGGGGGAACCACCTTCGGGGAAGGCCGCGAAGATGGTTCCCCGCCCAAGCCGGGAACCGGGGTCCCCGGCCTCGTGTTGTCCGCGCGAGCGTACTTACTTCTTCTTCAGAATGGGCATACCGGTCTTGGTCGTTTCCTGGACCATGTACGCGGCAGGAACCGCATCCAGGGCGCCCGGCCGCACATCGCGGGCGAAGAAGTAGATCGTCTGCTTGCGGCCGCCCTTCAAGAGGACGTCCTTCGAATGGAGATAGTAGCTGACGCCCTTCGAGTTCTTGAATTCATAAGCCATGTCTATGACCTCCTGACGAATTATGGACTTTTCTGCGAGGACCCGACGTTCGAGTTCCCGATGAGATGATAACTCTCCTCTCTGCCTGGTTCAACTAATATAAAAAAACCCGCCTGATGTCAAGACCGGGCTCGAGACGAGCGGGCGCGCGGTCATTGGATGAAATCGACCGACGGCGGCATCTCCGAAGGGATGATCGTCCCGTAGGCGTCTTCGTAGCGCTTGATGTTGGCCTGCAAGGCTTCGAGGAAGCGCTTGGCGTGGGCCGGGCTGACAATGATGCGGGCGACGAGCTTGCCGAAGGGGCCGTCGGGGAAAAGGAAGGCGAAATCGAACAGAAACTCCTCCCGCGAGTGGCGGATGGCGGCGAGGCTGGCGTATTGGCCGAGCGCGACCGCCTCGTCGACTTTGATCTCGACCTTCTTGGCGTCGGTTTTCTGGTCCATGCTTCCTCCAGGAACCGGATGTCCTCTCCATTCTGAGGGGATTGCTCAAGAAAATCAATAGGTTGGATGCCCCTGAAAATAATTGTTAAAAAGGGAGAAAAAACGCTTTACAAGAAGACTTCGGGTGCTATAATGATATTGGCTTTCTTGCGCGGGCTGGAGAAAGCCCCCACCTTTTTGGTTCCCATCATCAACCCCCCTTTTGCTGACAACAGCCCGCACTTCTCCAAGACAGGGGGGCTGGTGCATAATATATCAATCGGTGTAGTAGAGGATCGTCCTCAAGACGGCCGCTTCGCAGACCTTGCAGAACGGCTTCGTGCCCTTGGTGAACATTAGGCAGTCGAGCTCGGGACGGTAGAGCCCCTTGGCGGCGTACCCGGCCCCTTCGAAGGCGCCGACCTTGCCCCAGAACTTGCTCGCCTTTAGAAAGGCGTCGACCTTGTCGGCGTGCTCGCGCGACAGCCGCTCAGAGTCTTCTTCGACACGGGCGACGTCGGCCGCGGCCGCCCCTTCCCTCTTCATCTTGGCGATCTTCTCGTTCACGTCCCGGCGGATCTTCTGATAAGCATTGTCCATGTCATCGAACTCCGCCTTCTCCCAGAGCGTGGGCACAGCGACGCCGGGACTGACCAGGGCCTTCCACTTGAGCTTCGCGGGATCGAGCAGGGCGGTGATGTTCGGCTCCGCCGGTTCGACGCCGGCGGGATAGAACTCGTTGTAGGCCACGTCGGACGTGTAGTACTCGTCCGCCAGGCCGGCGAACGAGTGGCCGAATTCGTGGAGGAAGAGATATTCGTACCACTGGTTGTCGGTCGTGAAGGTGCAGTAGAAGTTGTAGATCCCCCCGCCGCCGTAGCGCTTGTGGTTGACCATGATATAGAGGGCGTCGTACGGCGCATGGGCGGCGATATCCCGGAGGCTCTTGTTGTCTTCGGTCAGAAGATAGCGTTCGGAGCCGAGCGAATCGAAGCTCGAGCTCAGGGCCGTCGCCTTGAAAGAGCCGTGGCTCGGCTCGTCGCAGCCGCTTTCGGCCGAAGGCTTGAAGACGCCCGAAATATTGAACAGGTCCCTGTGGGACTTGTAGGGCTCGAGCTTGAAGAAGACGCCCACGAACCGGGTCAGGTCGGCCTCGAACTTGGCCTCCTCCTCCGCGGTGTAGCCCTCGCCGATGACCGCCACGTCGACCTTGCGGCGGGGATCGCCGGACTTGAGCGCCTCGACAACCGTGACTCCCGGGGCGAGCCGCTCGCGGATGACGGTCATGGCCGCCGGATCGATCGTCTGACTGAAGACCGGCTGGGAGACGTTCTTCCGGTCCCGGGCCTCGACCGTGAAGCGGACGGGCTTCTTCGGATACGGCAGCAGGGCCGATTCGTGGAAGGTCCGGGGAACGCCCTTGACGCCCGGGTCAGAGGTCTTGTACTCGCCGAAGTAGCTGTCGAAACCCTTGCTGAAGATGAGCGTGCCGGTGGCCTCGTCGTAGACCTTGAAGGCATACCGGCCGAGGTCGAACGGATCGATGAGGTGGGTCCGGCTCCCGGCCCAGGTCCCCTGGTCGTAGACCTGGTCCAGGGCGAACGCCTCCGCGGCCGCGCTCCCCGTGTGGAAGTAGTCGACGCGCAGGGTCTTATCGACGAACCAGGCATCGAAGGCCGGGCCTTTCTGGGCGTGGGCGCAGCCGGAGACGGCCGCGGCCAGGACGGCGATGACGAGCAGGCGCTTCATGGGTCCCTCCCTCAGGCCGGGCGGACGATCCGGCCGGCGGTTTCCTTGATGATCTTGAACGCGGCCGCGGCGGTGATGGCCGCGGCGTCGCGCGTCGGATTCAGCTCGACGACGTCCAAGCCGACGATCCGGCCCTTGAGCGACTGGATGACCTGGAGGGCCTGACGGGTCGAGAGCCCGCCCGGCTCGTGGTGGGAGACGCCGGGAGCGAAAGCCGGGTCGAGGGCGTCCATGTCGAAGGAGACGTAGACGGGGTTGGCGAAACGGAGATAAAGCGGGTCCTGGATGTCCTTCATCTCGACCATGCGCACGCCGTTCTTGAGGGCCAGGGCCCGATGGCCGGCGGTGATGGCCCGGACGCCGACTTGGACGACGTTCGCGGCCAGGCCGTCCTCGAGGATCCGGGCGAACGGGCAGGCGTGCGACAGACGGTCCCCGTAGAGATCCTCGTAGAGGTCCGGATGGGCGTCGAAGTGGAGGATGTCGAGGGGCTTGAACGACCGGGAGAACGCCTTGAGCACGGGATAAGTGATCGAATGGTCGCCGCCGATGACGATAGGTGTCGCGCCTTTGGCCAGGATCGCGGCCACGGCCTTTTCGGTCAGGGCGAACGACTTATCGGGGTCACCGGAGGTGTCGATGTCGCCGAGGTCGACGAGCACGGTGTCTTCTTCCAGGTTGACGCCGAGCTCGGTGTACCCGCAATAGCACTTGCCGGTGGAGACGGCCCGGACGGCGGCCGGTCCCCCGGCCGCGCCCCGGAGATAGCTCGATTTCTCGTCGAAGGGGACGCCCAGGATGGCGATCTTGTAGTCGGGATTCTCGGAAAGCGGCTTCGCGGCCCCGCCGAAATCGGACATCGTCGACCTCCTCGGATGACGTTCGTCCGATTATACCCGAATCGAGACTCTTCCCCAAGAAGGTCGAGGGGAAGAAGAGGGCGAGAAAAAAACCGGGGGAGAGAGATCCTCCTTCTCCCTTTTCACAACCTTGGCACCGCCTCTTTCGAGGCCGTCGCACCCTTGAGGCTGCGACCGGGAGCAGAATCTCATGGGGGGCCGGGAGGGTCAATCGCCGGGCGGGGTGAATGCCGGGGTGAGAAAATCCCTGTTTGCTCACCCCCGAAGGTTAGCTGGACAAGAAGAAGGGACCAAAGGGGGCCGTTGTGGAGACCAGGCCCTCCGTCTATAATAGCCCTTCACAAGGTTCGCCGGGAGGCCCCATGGACAAGAACCGATCCGTCAGCAACCGCGACGACCTCATCCGCCTGCTCACGACCGCGCTCCACCACGAGTGGGCCGTCAGCTTCGAGTACGTCATCCACGCCTACTCGATGCCCAAGGGCAAGTTCCTCTACGAGGATCCGATCCTGAAGCAGACGACCGACGCCCGGGCCCAGACGATCCAGATCGGCATCGACGAGATGTACCATGCCCTTCAGCTGGGTATCACGCTCGCCCGCCTCGGTGTCGAGCCCGGCTTCGGGACGGACGAGGTCGTGCGCCATCCCCTGGTCCTCGCGAATCTCAGGCACGACAAGGTGACCGAGGAGATGGTCACCGACCTCTATCAATCCGCAGACATCGCCCCGGGGGCCTTCCCCGAGGCCGAGAATATGGTCTGGAACATCTCCTATGACGAGGTCCGCCACATCGATCAATTCGAGGCCATGATCGCGGCGATCGAGGCCGCGGGCACGACCCGCGCGACCTGTTTCCCGCCGAACCCCGACCGCCCGCACCGCAGGGACCTCCAGCTCGTCCACGGCCTCTGCCGGCTCGAGAACGAGGCCGTGCACCGCTACCTCCGGTACGTCATGGTGTTCAACGAGCATCAGGACCTCAGCCAGCGCCTGTTCAAGAACTCGGTCAACCACATGCGCCACTGGGACAAGCTCTCGGGCCTCCTCGTCCGGCTCGGCGATGTCGTGGCCATCGAGAACGCCGAGGTCGACGCGGCGGGCGTCGAGCGCAGCCGGTCGCCCATGCCGGTCGTCTATCCGGGCACCGGACGTCTCTCGGCCCTCGAGACGCTGCCGGGGCTCGAGCGCGAGATCGCCGCCAAGTACGAAGAGGTCCTGGGACTCGACCTGCCTGGGGAGGTCCTGGCCCAGCTCCGGCTCCACCTGGCCCTGACCCGCGAGCATGTTTTTACCCAGGACAAGCTCCTGGCGAACGCCCGGCGGATCCAAGGCGTCGTCTGAGCCGGTCCCGGTTGACTTTGGACCTGCGTTCCATAGAATAGAGGCGATGGCCGACGCGATCCGGATCGAGAATCTCCAGAAGAAATTCCGCATCGGTTTCATCCCCAAGCCCCGCGAGATCCTCAAGGGCATCACCTTCTCCGTCCGCGAAGGCGAGACCTTCGGCTACCTCGGCCCGAACGGCGCCGGCAAGACGACGACCATCAAGTGCCTTCTCGGTCTCATCCATCCCGACGCGGGCACGATCGAGATCCTGGGCCGGCCCCACACCCAGCCCCGCTCCCGCGAGGCCCTCGGCTTCCTGCCGGAGAACCCCTATTTCTACGATTACCTCACCGCCAGGGAGTTCCTGGCCTTCACCGCCGACCTGTTCGGGATCGGCCGGACGGAGAAGGGAGAGCGCATCGCCCGGTTGCTCAAGCTCGTCGGCCTCGAGCGGGCCGCCGACCTGCCGCTGCGGAAATACTCGCGGGGCATGCTCCAGCGGGCCGGCCTGGCCCAGGCCCTGGTCAACGACCCGAGGCTCGTCGTCCTCGACGAGCCCCTGGGCGGCATGGACCCGCTCGGCCGCAAGGAGATCCGGGACATCATCGTCCGCTTCAAGGACGAGGGCAAGACCGTCTTCTTCACTTCTCACATCCTGCAGGATATCGAGATGATCTGCGACCGCGTGGCCATCATCGTCGGCGGCCGCATCGTCAAGGAGGGCGGCCTGCGCGACCTCGTCTCGGAAAAGGTCCTGTTCACGGAAGTGACCGTCTCGGGCCTCCCGCCCCAGACGTTCTCGGGCCTCGGCGAGTGCGTCTCGGCCCAGGGCGACCGGGTCCTGCTCAAGCTCTACGACGAGGCCCGGGTCGACGAGGTCGTCAACCTCATCCACGACCGCAAGGGCCGGCTCATCGCCCTCAGCCCGCGGACCGAGACCCTCGAGGACATCTTCGTCGACACGGTGACGCGCACATGAAGATCAGGGCCATCGCCGGGATCACGTTCAAGGAAGCCAAGCGCGACCGCATCCTCTACCTGCTCTTCTTCTTCGCCGCCCTCGGCATTGTCGCCTCCCGGGTCCTGGCCATCCTGACCGTCGGCGACCGGGTCAAGATCATCAAGGACGTCGGCCTGGCGTCGATCTCCCTCTTCGGCGTCCTCATGGCCATCCTCATCGGCACGGGCCTCGTCTACAAGGAGATCGACAAGAAGACGATCTACACCCTGCTGGCCAAGCCGCTCTACCGGGCCGAGTTCATCCTGGGCAAGTTCCTCGGCCTCGTCCTGACGCTCTTCGTCATGACCGGGGCCATGGCCCTGATCTTCCTGGCCATCGTCTATGCCCACACGCTCAAGATCGAGGGCAGTCTCCTTGTGGCCATCGCCTACATCTTTCTCGAGCTCGTCCTCATCACCGCCGTGGCCATCCTCTTCTCGTCCTTCTCGACACCCATCCTGAGCTCGCTCTTCGCCCTGGCCTTCTATCTCATCGGCCACCTCTCGTGGGGGCTCGAGCTCATCATCAAGAAGATGCGGCCCGGCGCGGGCAAGGCCCTCGTCCGGGGCCTGGCCATGATCCTCCCCGACCTCGAGAACTTCAATTTCAAGACGGAGGTCGTCCACGGTCTGCCCATCCCGCCGGGCATCTTTCTCTCGTCCTTCCTCTACGGCGTCTGCTACACGGCCTTCATCCTCGGCCTGGCCGTTCTCATTTTCCGGCGGCGGGATTTCATCTGAGCATTCATGAAAACGCCGCTTTTCACGACCAGAAAGAAAAGACTCAGACCGGCGTTTTCACCCTTCGGGCAAGCCGTGAATGCTCCAGGGTGAGGGAGGGGTTCATGGGCGAACGCGCGACGGTCCGGAAGGGCGCGACCACGATCCTCCTCGTCCTCTTCCTGCTGGCGTCCGCGTCCGCCATCGTCGCCCTCAAGGCCGTAACGGACAGGGTCGTCCGGAAAGAGCTGCCCGGCTCGTCGATCATCTACATCCCCTCCGGGAAATTCCTGAAATACGCCACCTTCGGCTACCGCAACCTGGCCGCCGACGCCATCTATCTTTGGGCCATCCAATACTATACGACGCCGACGATCGACGACCGCTTCGACCATCTCGACCACATCTTCGCCATCATCAACGAGCTCGACCCGCGCTACCAGGACCCGTATGAGGTCGGCGCCATGATCGCCGTCCAGGAGGCCCGCGACATCCAGGCCGCTTTCGCCATCCTCGACCGGGGCGCGGCCAACAACCCCGACCAATGGGTTTACCCCTTCAACGCCGGGCACATCGCCCTGATGACGCTCAAGGACTATCCCCTGGCCGAGAAATATTTCGCGCAGTGCATGAAGATCCCCGGCGCCCCGGAATTTGTCGAAAGGCTCCGGGCCAACGCCATCTATAGGAAGGGCGACTTGAAGACCTCCTGGGACACGTGGCTCGACATCTTCAAGAGGGCGCCCGACGAGCGGACGAAGAAGATCGCCTCGAACCACCTGTACGACGTCAAGGCGACGATCGACGGGGCCGCGCTCGAGGAGGCGGCGGCGAAATACCGCGAGCGCTTCGGGCGTCTGCCGGCCGACCTCGAGGTCCTCGTCCGCGCGGGCTTTCTCAGGGAGGTCCCGAAGGACCTCGACGGCAAGGATTACCTTTACGACGCGGCGACGGGAAAGGTGAAAACGGCGGTCAGTCCATGGCGACGCTGATCCTTCTCTACGTCGTGGCGGCCGGGCTCATCTTCGGCAGCTTCTTCAATGTCGTCATCTACCGCCTGCCGCGGGGACTGAACCTGTCGCGGCCGCCGTCCGCCTGCCCGGGCTGCGGCGCCCACATCAAGCCGTATGACAATATCCCGATCCTCTCCTATCTCATCCTCCGCGGCAAGTGCCGCAAGTGCGGCCAGAGGATCTCGCCGATCTACCCGGCCGTCGAGGCCCTGACGGCCGTCGGCTTCGTCCTCGTCTATCTCAACTCCGGGCGGGTCATCAGCCTGACTTTCATCGCCGGCTGTCTCTTTACGAGCGCGCTCATCATCCTCGGCGTCATCGACGCGCAGCACCAGATCCTGCCCGACGCGATCACCATGCCCGGCCTCGCGCTGGCTCTGACTTACTCGTTTTTCCGCGATGATTTGAATTTCCGCGGCGCCCTTTTCGGGGCGGTGGCGGGGGGCGGGTTCCTGATGCTCGTCTACGGGGCCTACAGGCTGATCCGCAAGAAGGAAGGCCTGGGCATGGGCGACGTGACCATGATGCTCATGGTCGGCGCCTACCTCGGTTGGCAGCGGACGCTCCTGGTCCTCATCCTGGCCTCATTCACCGGAGCCCTTTTCGGGCTTTACCTGATCGCCCGCAAGGGCAAGGATGCCCAGTTCGCCCTGCCTTTCGGGACTTTCATCGCGCCGGCGGCCTTCGTGGCCATGCTGTGGGGAGAGAGGATTGTCCGGGCCTACCTGAGCCTCTACAAGCGCTAGGCCTTGGCTTTTCCGAGCCGGATCGAAAACACCGACGTCGTGGTCCGGGAGATCTTGTGCTTCTCGCTCGCCGGAAGGCCAGGGACCCAGACGATCTCGCCCTGTGAGAGGACGACGGGAAGACGATCACGGGCGCCGGCCGGGATGCCTTTGGCCCGTAGGATCTCCTTGAGCTTCTTCCGGCCGGGAGCGCCGAGCGGCCGGTAGAGATCGCCCGGCTTGCGGGTCCTGACCGTCAGCGGGAAGACGAGCGTCGCCGCGTCGAGGTCGGCGCCAACCCGGTCGTCGTTCTTGAACGACCGGCTCGATACGTTCGCCTTCCGCCGGGTCCCCTTGAGCATCAACCCCGCGGCGTCGAGGACCAGGGCGCGGCGGCCGTCCCAATGGACTTCATAGGGCCTGGCGGGTGCGGCCGGCTTCTTGATTCCTAACCGGCCCGCTTCGCGCCGGAGGACGAGCCCTTTGCGGAGCGGGAGCTCCTTGCCTTCGCCGAGCTCGAGCAGCGAGGCCACGTCGTCATAGGAGATGTCTCTGAGGCTGCCGGCGATCTCGCGGAGGAATTCCCTGGCGACGCGCCGGGCCAGGGCTGGGAGGAGAAGGGGCAGCGTCTTCAGGTCCAGGTTGATGTCCCGCCCCTTGCGGAGGATGAACTCGTCGGCGAGCTCGCGAACGAACCCTTGCAGCAGGTCCTCGTCCTCGCGCACGATCCCGGCCAGCCGGGCCAGATGGGCGACGATCTGCGGCTCGTAATGACGCGAAAGCTCCGGCAGAAGCTCGGCCCGGATGCGGTTGCGCAGGAAGCGGAGGTCGCGGTTCGAGGCGTCCTCCCTGAAGGAAAGGCCCTCGACATCGAGCCAGGCGCGGATGTCGGGACCGGAGATGCCCAGCAGCGGCCGGACGATCGGACAAGGCGCGCCGTCGACGGCGGGAGCGATCCCGGCCAGCCCGGCCAGGCCCGTGCCCCGCATCAGCCGCATGAGGACGGTTTCGGCCTGATCGGTCATGGTGTGTCCGGTGGCGATCTTGGTCGCCCCCGCGTCGGCCGCGGCCCGCCGCAGGAACCGGTAGCGCAGCTCGCGTCCGGCCTCTTCGAGGTTGAGCTTTTTTGCGGACGCGAACGACCGGACGTCGGCCGACCCGGCGTCCAGCGGCAGGACCCAGCGGCAGGCGAGGTCACGGACAAAGCGCTCGTCCTCCCCCGCCTCGTCCCGGAGCCGATGGTTGAAATGGGCCAGGCGGACCTCGAGCGGCATCTCCTCGCGGAGCTTCAGGAGCAGGGCGGCCAGGGCGACGGAATCGGGCCCCCCGGACAGGGCCGCGAGGACGCGGTCGCCGGGGACGAGGAGACCGCCGTCGACGGCCGTCTTCCTGAAGGCGGCAAAAACGCGGTCGGTGGGCTTCTTGGCTGTCATCGTCTCGTCCGGATCATGGGGGCGCGAGCCTGGAGAAATGGCGGCGGAGGGACTTGAACCCCCGACACTGCGGATATGAGCCGCATGCTCTGACCAACTGAGCTACGCCGCCAAGGTGGAGAAATTCTAGCGGAATCGACCCCCCAAGTCAACGCGTGGGGGGGAGCCTCTCCCGATAGCGACCTGGAGGGCAGCTCGAGCGGTAAGGACAGTGGCGCAGGGGCGATGCCCGGAGGAGCGGCAGGGAGCGGAGCGACCATCAGAAGCGCGACGGAGCGGCTCGGAGGAGCGCTTCTGGGAAATATCTTCATAAAGACCCTTGTTCAAGATATCTATCAGAATTGCGGCTTCGAGCACTCCGCCACAATTCTGCAGGTCGCTCCGAGGACTCCGCTTCCCGCCGGAGGCCCGGATCCGAGCGGGTTTGGCTCGCCGGGCCAAACCCGCGACCCGACGGAGCGGCACGCCCCGAGCCGAGAAGTCCTTGAAGCGAGAGCTGTCCGTAGACGCTATTGGAAGATGGGGGCTTCGGTCTCTTTCCGGAAGGTGAAGCGTCCCTCGCGGAAGAGCTTGATGCACGCGTCGACGACGCGGGTGTCGTAGCGGAGGCCGCGGCCCTTGCGGATCTCCTCCAGGCCTTTCTCGATCCCGAGGGCGGGACGGTACGGCCGGAGCGAGCAGACGGCCTCGACGACGTCGGCCACGGCCAGGATGCGGGCCTCCAGCATGATGGCATCGCCGACGAGCCCTTCGGGATAGCCCGACCCGTCGAGCCGCTCGTGGTGCTGAAGGATGATATGGGCCACAGGCCAGGGAAAAGCGATATCCTTGATCATCTCGTAGCCGACCCGGGGGTGCTCCTTAACGAGCTGGAATTCCGACTTCGTCAGCCGGCAGGGCTTGGTCATGATCTCGGCGGGCGCGGAGATCTTGCCGA
>Ga0075524_10000024_pt1 | contig 24616 bp, 16 predicted proteins | sample NGEPerone_FD_76826 | JGI IMG/M metagenome (GOLD analysis project Ga0075524, IMG submission 76826) | Arctic peat soil microbial communities from the Barrow Environmental Observatory site, Barrow, Alaska, USA - NGEE Permafrost154B-one | ecosystem: Environmental > Terrestrial > Soil > Wetlands >...
ATTCTGAAAGGGAAAACCGCAATCAAAATCTTCAAAAGTTATCCTCAATTGAAAAAAAGGCCTTATTGGGGTAATCATTTTTGGGCAAAAGGATATTGTGTTGACACAATTGGACTTGACGAAGATAAAATCAAGAAGTATGTAATGTATCAGGAAAAGGAAGAACGAATGGAAGAGCAACAAAATATCGAATTTGGCTCGGGCCCCTTATAGGGGCTTATCAAGTCCACCTTCTAAGAGGGTGGATTCTTTAATTTTGTTGAAAAGTGTAAAATAAATTTCGATCCAAAACTTACACGAGTTCACTATAAATTCAGAATTTCAAATTTTGCTGAAATCAGGGGCTGTCAAGTGGTGGTTTTCATTTGTAATGCTGAAGTTCGCTCAGTGCTGGAGTCTGATTTGCTCAGTTCAGTGATTCTTTTGAAATATGTATCTGGTAATGAGATTAAAACTTCAAATTAGTAATTCAAATCAAGTGAACTTTTTCTCATTCAGTGTTGCTTTCTTTAAAACAATATTTCATTAAAGTTTGTTTTATAATGAATCTCCCCGCCGCAAGCGGACGGGGTATCTTGGCGGATAATTTATTATTTATTTCGCCGCAAGCGGCGGGGAATTTATCCCGTAGAGATTAAAAATAGTACATTTGTATTTAGAAATTTAGGATGTTTTGTTTTGAGTTTTCAATTATTTCAGTTGTGTTTTTAAATTCTTTTAATATAAAATATGAGCCTTTCCATTTTGTTGGATTATCCCGAAGATATTTCGCTTTCAGCTCTCAAGTTGATTAAGCTTAAAAAGAGCATTATTAAACGATTGACCTTGGAAGGTGTGGCAACAATTGCTGAACTGTGCAAAGAAACCGACTTTAGCATACCAACCGTTACTAAAATCATCTCAGAGCTGATTGAAGAAGGAATAGTTTTTGAGGATGGGAAGGTTGGAACAGCTGGCGGACGTCGCCCTTTCCAATATGGAATAAATCCAAAAGCCTGTTATTTCCTGGGCGTTGAGGTCAGACGAAATTCAATCAGCATCGGGATCCAGGATTTCAATAACAATTTCGTCAAACTTTCCGAAAACGTATCATATACACTTGATAATACCAGGGAGTCACTCTTTTCAATGTGTTCTGTCATTAATCAGTTTGTTGACGACTCCGAGGTTCCGCGGGACAAAATTATTGGAGCCTGCATTAACCTTAGCGGGCGAATTAATTCGCGCAAAGGATTTAGTTACAGTTATTTTTTCTTCGAGGAAAAGCCTTTGATCGAAATCATTGAATCACGAATACATATTAAAACCTTTCTTGAAAACGATACACGCGCCATGGCCTACGGTGAATATAATTGTGGTGTGGTTAAGAACGAGAAGGATGTCATTTTTGTAAATATTGGATGGGGAGTAGGAATCGGAATCGTTTGTGACGGGAAACTGTATTATGGCAAGTCGGGGTATTCAGGCGAGTTTGGCCATAGCCCAGTATTCGACAATGAAATTATTTGCCATTGCGGAAAAAAAGGGTGTCTTGAAACAGAAATCTCAGGCATCGCCCTGGAGCGAAAGTTCAAAAAGGCGCTCGAAAATGGCTCAACTTCTATTTTGTCAGGAAAAAAAGCCATTGAAGATATTACACTTGATGATATTCTGAGTGCCATTACCAAAAATGAGGATACATTGGCCATTGAGATCATTGAAGAGATAGGAAGCAATATGGGTCGATATCTCTCTATGTTAATCAATATTTTTAACCCCGAACTTGTAGTACTTGGTGGGGCGCTTGCCGAAACAGATATGTATTTACGCTTGCCTATCAGAACCGCCATCCATAAATACTCGCTTAGCCTCGTAAGTCTTGATATGGAATTAAAAATATCGATGCTTGGATCAAAAGCCGGTGTAATTGGAGCCTGTTATATTCTTCGTGATAAGCTATTTTACAATGTTTAACTGCCTTTATACTACTTCTTGCCCGAATTAAAGAAGTCATTCTTCAATTCTCAATTAATCTTCAAGTCAGTGTTTCCCAAAACGCTTGTTTTGCCTGAAATTTAAAGGTGAAATGGTTAATTCATGCATTTATGTCAATAATAATACTTCAGCTTATTTAAATTTGATTGCGTTAATTTGCATTTGAAATTAAAAAAGTTTAATATATATGGAATAATAACAAAATATATTAATTTAGCGGCATGATTTATTAATTGAAATCGAATAGATGTGTTGTTCAAACTTGTGTTGGTTTTAAAAATCAATTTGTGGAATTAATTGAGTTTTCTGATGATTAAAAGAAATTACATTTTAGTTTTTGCCATTTGTATAATTACCTCCTGCATATCAACAGAACAAACCAAACAAACGGATGTTTTGGTTATTGGCGGAACAACGAGTGGTATCTCAGTAGGACTGCAGTCGGCCCGATTGAATGTGCCAACGTTAATCGTTGAAGAAACTCCCTGGCTTGGTGGCATGATGACGGCTGATGGAGTTAGTGTCACAGACGGAAATTACCGGCTGAATTCAGAAATCTGGAACAAATTCAGAGCCCATTATGGCAGCGAAGATGCACTTTCAACAGGATGGATGAGCAACACCCAATTTGAACCTCACATAGACAACAGCATTTTTAAATTGATGGTATTAACGGAGAAACACCTTTCCGTTATTTACGGCTATCATCTGACAGGGATCGTAAAAGATATGAATTACCGTTAGTTACGGAAGTATAAATTAAATGAATAGACAAATTCTAAAATATTAACCGCAATATGTATAACGAGTTAGCAAAATACGCAGGGCAATACCAGGATGAATTACTTGAATCGGTCATCCCTTTCTGGATGAATCATTCCAAAGACGCCGTTTCCGGTGGGTATTTAACTTCACTTAACCGTAAAGGGGAAGTCTATGACACTGATAAATATATGTGGCTGCAAGGTCGTGAAGTCTGGCTTTTTTCTATGCTTTATAACAAGGTTGAGAAGAAACAGGAGTGGCTCGACATGGCTTTGCACGGAGCAGACTTCATGAAGAAATTCGGAATGGATAAACAGGGTAACTGGTATTTTTCGCTTACCCGGGAAGGAAAACCGCTGGTTCAGCCTTACAATATTTTCTCCGATTGTTTTGCTGCCATGGCTTTTAGCGAGCTTTATAAGGCAACTGGTGATGAGGAGCACAAACAAATCGCCTTAGATACTTTTAGCAACATTCTCAAACGGAAAGATAATCCGAAAGGATTGTATAATAAAGCTTTCCCGGGAACACGGCCACTAAAAACCTTTGCTTTACCGATGATATTGTGTAATCTTTCCTTGATCATGGAAGATATCCTGGGAACAGAACAGGTCAATAAAACAATTCAGCCACTTATCAATGAGGTGATGGAAGTTTTTTACGACAAAAAATCGGGATTGATCCTCGAAAGTGTTACTCCTGAAGGTGAATTCAGCGATTCGTTCGAAGGAAGGCTGACAAATCCCGGACATACCAACGAGTCGATGTGGTTTATGATGGACCTGGGAGTTCGTAACAATGACAAAGTTCTTATTGACCGGGCCATTGAAATTCTCCTGCGTTCTACCGAAGCAGGCTGGGACAAAAAACATGGTGGAATTTTTTATTTCCTCGATATAAAAGGTCACCCCACACAACAGCTGGAATGGGATCAGAAACTCTGGTGGGTTCATGTGGAGACCCTGATTTCCATGTCAAAAGGTTACCGACTTACCGGAAATGAGAAGTGTAAAGAGTGGTTTGAAACCATTCATGAATACACCTGGAATCACTTCAAAGATCCTGAATATCCCGAATGGTACGGCTACCTCAACCGTGAAGGGAATCCGCTGCTCGATCTGAAAGGTGGCAAGTGGAAAGGATGCTTTCATGTGCCCAGAGGGATGTATGAAATCTGGAAAATTATTGAATAAAAAATATGAGGTAAAGAATGTGACTTTAATTCGCGGTCGTTTACCCCATCACAAGATTAAGACTTGTTTGTCCAAGAATTAGTATAATTTTCGGGATTGATAGATCTATCAAGATCAATTTTAAACAATAATAATCCATGTCAAACTCTCAAAACTCTCGTCGCGATTTCTTTAAAAAAGCATCCCTTTCAGGAATGGCAGCAATGACAATTCCATTCAGCGGATTAGCTGCTGATTCTGAACAGTTGATTCAATCTTCAGAAACTGAAAACAAATTGATTTTGCCAAAATTGAAAGGATTGAAAATTACGGGTACTTTCCTTGATGAAATCTCTCACGATATCCCTCACCAGAACTGGGGCGAAAAGGAGTGGGATGCCGATTTTGCCAATATGAAAGCCATTGGCATCGACACTGTGATCATGATTCGTTCCGGCTACCGGAAATTTATCACTTACCCCTCGGAATACCTGATTAAAAAGCATGGTTGCTACATACCTTCGATTGATTTGGTTGACATGTACCTCCGTTTAGCCGATAAGTATAAAATGAAATTTTATTTTGGTTTGTATGATTCAGGAAAATATTGGGACACAGGTGATTTAAGCTGGGAAGTTGAGGACAACAAATATGTAATTGACGAAATCTGGAAAAACTACGGAAGCAAATATAAGAGCTTCCAGGGCTGGTATATCAGTGGCGAAATAAGCCGCAAAACAAAGGGCGCAATTGGCGCTTTTCATGCGATGGGCAAACAATGCAAAGAAGTTTCAGGTGGTTTGCCTACATTTATATCACCCTGGATTGATGGTAAAAAAGCGGTTGAGGCAGCAGGAAGTGATATTTCTAAAGCGAATGCAGTTTCGGTACAGGAACATGAAAAGGAGTGGGGCGAGATTTTCGACGGTATCCATGATGTGGTTGATGCATGTGCCTTCCAGGATGGCCATATCGATTATGACGAGTTGGATGCCTTCTTTTCGGTGAATAAAAAGTTGGCTGATAAGTATGGCATGAAATGCTGGACAAATGCTGAAACTTTCGACCGTGATATGCCCATTAAATTTTTCCCGATAAAATTCGATAAACTTCGGATGAAGCTGGTGGCTGCTTCCAGGGCCGGATATGACAAGGGAATAACCTTCGAATTTTCACACTTCATGAGTCCGCAATCATCTTATCTTCAGGCGGGTCATCTCTACAACCGTTACAAAGAATATTTCAACATATAATAACTCTCTTCATGACAATTCAAAAAGGTAAGGAAAACCTGTTGTATGTAATTTTTCTGGCTGCTGTTGCCGCGCTTGGAGGATTCCTGTTTGGCTACGACACTGCCGTAATTTCGGGAACGATTGGCAGCGTTTCCACCCAGTTTGGTTTAAATGATGTGAGTACAGGCTGGTATGTGGGCTGTGCTTTGGTTGGCTCTATTATCGGTGTTGCAATCGCAGGAAAACTGAGTGATCATTTCGGAAGGAAAGGTGTCCTTATATTTTCTGCGGTACTTTTTACGAGCTCCGGCATTGGCTGTATGGTTTCCGGAAGTATTTCAGATTTGGTTTTGTACCGTATTCTTGGTGGCATTGGTATTGGCGTTGCTTCCGTCATATCTCCGCTTTATATCTCCGAAATTTCAGTTTCCCGCTACCGTGGTACTTTGGTGTCATTGTACCAGTTAGCCATTACCGTTGGATTTGTGGGTGCTTACCTTGTCAATTATGCCATAAGTGAATATGCAATTCACATGAAAGAGATAGGAATTACAGGCGGATTCTGGGGAAAATACATTGTGAATGAAACCTGGCGTGGAATGCTTGGCGCCGAAGCAATTCCTGCCTTACTGTTTTTTATTATCCTGTTTTTTATTCCGGAGAGTCCCAGGTGGCTGGTTCTTAAATCAAAAGAAACCTCCGCTCTTAAAACTTTAAAACGTATTTACGGTACAGAAAAGGCAAATGAGCAGGTTGCTGATTTGAAGAACCTGGTTCAGTCGGAAGAAAAATCGGACTGGAAAATACTTTTTCGGCCAGGATTCCGCATCGCACTGTTTATTGGTGTCAGTCTGGCCATACTAGGTCAGTTTATGGGAGTCAATGCAGTTTTATATTATGGACCATCAATCTTTCAGCAAACAGGACTTTCCGAAGGTGATTCCTTATTTTACCAGGTTCTTGTTGGGTTGGTGAATTTCGGATCAACCATAGTAGCCATGGTAGTGATTGATAAAATCGGCCGTAAGAAGCTCGTGTATTATGGTGTTTCAGGAATGATTGTATCGCTGATCTTGATCGGTTTTTATTTTACATTGAATAAAGTATCGAATGTTATTCCTCCTATTACATTGCTAATACTTATTTTGGTATATATTTTCAGTTGCGCTATTTCGATCTGCGTTGTAATTTGGGTGCTGCTTTCCGAGATGTATCCCGCAAGAGTACGTGGATTGGCCATGTCGGCTGCTGGTTTTTCACTGTGGATTGGGACTTTCCTGATCGGACAATTAACACCATGGTTGATGACAACTTTGTCGCCTGCAGGCGTTTTCTGGCTGTTCGGATTGATGTGTCTTCCTTACTTGTATATCACCTGGAAATTCGTACCCGAAACGACAGGCAAATCGCTCGAAGATATTGAACGAATGTGGCTGAAGAAAGAATTATAATAAAGAACTAATTACTTAAAGAAAACAAGTAAGAATCGTATAATTCTTTGTTGTTGTCATAAAATAGAAAGACCGTCTCAAAAGTCATTTGGAACGGTCTTTCTATTTGTGAATTTTAGGGATTCAGAGGAACAATTTTTATCAATTTTGGTGAATTGGTTTTCAATATTTGTCTGAAGCGAATACTCATTTTATCTATAAAGAGTAAATCCATTGATATGTATTAACATCAAAAAAGAGAAGGTTCTGATGCTTGGAATTTACAATTGAACTCAATATTCGTTTTGAGACCCTCTTAAGATTGCTTTAAACAGAATACAATCAGGAGTATTTGCCAACAAGAGTTGTGAATTAATCCTATTGGTGATTAACTTGTTTTAAAGCATCAGTATAGACGATTGCATCGGTAAAACTAACGTTAGAATTACTTTTGGGATTATGCCATTTAAACGCAACTATGTGCTTCCCTTTTGGCAATTGATATTTCCAGAATAAATCGTTCCGACGGGCATTCGATGTAGCAACAGGAAGACTGGCTGTTTCAACAGACACGCCATCAACAAACATCTCAACCCTGGCAACATATCCCGAATCGGGACATTGAACGTAACCCCGAAAAACTACACCAATTCCGTTAAACGTAAAAGCTGTCACCTTGTTCACCTGTTGATTCATGACAATTTTTTCTACCGGAAAGTGTCCCTCAAATGATTGCTCATATTTAACCGGCTGAGGTTTCTGACATGCAATAGTAATTTCATCGTCGTTAACCTTTCCACCATTTTTAACGATAACCTGCAGAGCATGTTTCAGACCTAATTTGTATACGTCATTGAGCGAAAGGGTAGTGTAAGCAAAGTTTCTATCTTCAACTTCATATAAATTCTTTTTCCAGTATTCGGGGATATTACTATAACCTAACATTGTTCCCAAAATTCCGGCTGCAGTAGCCGGGTTACAATCGGCATCCTGTCCGCAACGGGCGGCGATATCCATCGTTTTGTAAAAATCGCCCTGTCCATAAAGCAAGCCAATGGCCACATAAGCGCTGTTAATTTTCGAATCAATATCGAAACTTGTAAATACACCGTCGGGACATCCATAATCCTGACTCCATTTTTTTTGACACTCGAACCATGTTTGTTTCCAGTCACCAGGATACTGTTTATGCCACCCGATAATATCACTGATACACTTGTGAAAAGCACTTTTCGCGGGAATTGTTTTCAAACCTTCCGAGACAATAAACTCAACATCGTCAGAAATATAAGCAACAGAATACATTGCACCAACAAACACTCCTCCATACCATCCGTCACCATAAGCAATAATATGACCGATTTTATCAGAAAACTCACTGGCCGTATTAGGCATTCCCGGAGACATCAAACCTGCATAATCAGCTTCGATTTGGTAGTCAATATCATCAGCATGAGGATTGTTTAGCCAGTTTCCAGAAGCCGGAGGCTTTATTCCGTGAAGTATGTTATAACGGGCAGCCTGGTTGCCGTGCCACAGTGGATACCCGGATTTGGCGAATGCCAAGGCAATCGAATCCACAGGGGCATCCAACCCCAGCCTTTCAAACGCGCTAACAAAGGTTAAATCCATGTAAACATCATCATACAACCCCGGAAATGTATCAAAGTATTTTTTGATCGCTCCATCAGGCCAGGTAATCGGAGTATAGTCCTGAATCATTGTTCCGTTGAACAAAAATTCGACTGGGCCACCATAGGTACATCCAATCGTTTGTCCGGCCCAGCCTCCTTTTACTTTGTCGCTTAAATCATTTTTTGATAAGCTAAATGTCGTGGAATTTGATTCATTTTTGGGATTTTGCCCCGCATATGAAATATCTATCCATGATGTGAAGCATATTGCAAGTACAAGTTGTATTCTTTTCATGTGTTCGATTTTTTTTATTTATTCATGATCGGTTAACCTTATTAATTGCTCCGGTTCGTTGGTGGTAATCTGGTCAACGCCCTGTGAGACAAAATATTTTAGTTCTTCATTGCTGTCTACGGTCCAAACATTCACAGTTAAACCTAACTGGTGAGCTTTCTTTATCAGATTTTCATCTTTATGAAATGAATAATACGGATAATCAATCCCGGTTATTCCGTCGGCAGCCAATTCTTCCAACTTTCTGTCATCAGAAAGATAAGCCGTTTTTGCTCCGGGATCAATAGCACGGATACGTTTTAGTACATCATAATTGAAACTGATGTAATCAACCCAGGCTTGCGTTTTTAGGTCATGAACCATGCGCACAACAGTGTCTGTTAATTCCAGCGACCGTTCTTGGCTGATACCTGAAGACTTGATTTCCAAAACCAGCTGCGTTTTATTCTGATGTTTAATTCCAAGCAAATACTGCTTTAGAGTGGGAACAAAGTCACCATTCTTAAGTGGAATTTTTTCCAGTTCGGTTGCTGTTGTCTTTTCAATCAATTGCCCGCCAACAGTAGAATTGTGGCAAACGACCGGGATTTTATCCATCGAAAGCCAAACATCAAACTCTGAACCCTCTGCTCTTATATCGATGGCATTTTTAAGTGAACTCAGGGAATTTTCGGTTGCCGCATGATTCTTCCAGGCACCCCGATGTGCAATCACTTTATTGCGAATGAATTCATCTTTAACTAATTCCAGTTCAACAGAAAAACCTTTTATGCCAACTGTAATGCCATACCGATATTCTGAACCTGACAATTTCAATTTTACTGACTTCTTAAGGCTTACAACTCCATTTTTATTTATACAAAACAGGTTTGACGTATCTTTCAGCAACGTAATTTTTTCTATAGGAGAAATAAATTTTCCGATTAACGCACCTTTCTTCTCCAGTGGAATCCGATAGTTACTTAAACCGGGCAATACGCTGATATCTTGTGCAACTCCAATCATCGAGCCACAAGTACCAAACACCATCAAGGCAATGAAAAAAACTGTTATTTTTATTTTCATATTTTCTTAAATTATTTCCATTCAACACTACTCCTTGTTGAGGTTACACCAGAGCAGGTATAAGAACAAACTTCGTATTGGTGAGTTTCTTTAGTAACCAAATTTTTATCCGGAAAACTTGTGATGTATTGATTATCGTTTTTATACTGGAGGTTTCCTATAAGCTTACTGTCCTTAAAAATAAAGTATCCGGCCAGACCTTCCTTGTTTTTTGGTTCCTGCCACGAAAGGTTCGCAATTCCTTCAGAATCCGTATATACAATCAGATTGTTAACAGGTTCCGGTACCACTTTTAATGGGAGAGCACCTGTTTTTACATATTTAAGGTATGATTCATGAAAACCTTTGGTTATTTGGAGCGGGCTGTAATAATGGCTGTAAGCAAATGTGAGAATGTTACTTACATAGGGTTTTACAATTTTCATTTGTTCGACAAAACGATCCAGAGGAGCTGCCGTCCAAAAACGCTGATCGAATGTTTCTGCATCAGACCAGAATTGTAATCCAGGTTTTGACTTTACTGCCTGACTCATTTCACTAAACCATTCGTCAACCATTCCAAGTTCAAGGCCACCGGCACCAACACAATCCTGTGGAGCAAAAATATCACCCTCTCTGAAATGAGTTCCGGAGAATACATATTGCCACATATTCTGGTTGTCTTTAGAGTTTCCAACCCGGTAATTCACAAACGGACAAAGCATAAAAGGCATCTTTGGTGTGATTTTGTTCAGATGGTCAATATTTATATTCAATGCTTTAGCCAATATATCCTGTCTTTCGGTTGTAGTGCAATTCAGATTGTCGATTTCCCACACCCAGTACCATCCATACATGGTTTCATCGTAACGATCTTTGTATCGTTTGGTCAAATCATCTGCTACCAGATTTCCAAGTTCCATCTGACTATAAAGCCATTCAGGAGTAAAGTTTGCACTCCACCATTTTTCATTGAAGTTTAAACCAAGGAAAACTTTAAACCCCGCTTTTTTTGCATTGCGCAAACAATTCCCGACCAAATCAGCCTGATATTTAACTTCAATATTGGGCAAGTTGCCCGGATAAATAATCCGGTTAATTCCATTAATATCGGTATGCAAGGTTGGTGCAAAAACGAGATAGTGCATCCCAGCTTCTTTTAAAAATCCAAGCTCTTTCTGCCAACGGGCATCATCCCATTTTGCAACGAGATTATCCTGAATGAAGGTGCCGTCGGCAATCGGATAAGAAACCGAATTTGGATTTTCTTCTGTTTTTGAACAGGCTGAAACAATATTTACTGTCAAAAGTATCCAGCATGCCGAAAATATGGTGATTAAATTTTTCATACTATTTAGGAAGAGAGTTTTGGGAAAATGAATAATCGAGACACGTGCCCGACATCGTCCTGATATGGGTATCAAACTTTTTTTCGTTTTCATACAGTTCAATGATCCTTGCGCCCCGCTCCAATACCTCCTTGTATGCTGATGCATAGCCTGTTTTTCGACCAAAACCCAGGCAAATATGAGTCAAAGTTCCAATGTAGTCGTTATTGTGATCATGACCTACAAAAACGCCCATTACATCGCCCATTTCGACAAAAGATGTAAACAAACCGCTGTTCATCCTGGGTGAACAAACCTGCTCTTCAATACTGCCCAGCGTAGTTTTTTGATTTCGTACATATTCAAACTCGGGAAGTGGAATATGAAAAAAGGCTAATGCTGAAACCGCTTTCACTTGCTTCCTGGAATATGCTTCACTTTGCTTCCGGTACCATTGTATCTGGTCGTTTTTAATCCAATCGTAACCACCCCGAGTTGAATCATTCGTGTAAGCATGCGAATCGAACAAATAAATGGACCATGTCATGGCTTTTCCTTCGGATGATAAAATGGGGAGCGAACAATTTCCCACTCCGGAAAGCTTTTTACTGGCATTGAAAGTCATGTTAAGCTTATTATTCTGAAGAATCGTGAGAATATTTTGCTTGGATATGTCTGTTTCCATGTCATGATTACCAAACGTAACAGCAAAAGGTATTTGAGCTTCTGTCATTGGTTGAATTAATTTTTGCCATGCTTCAGCAGCTCCGCCCGAGACCACAATATCGCCTGTAAGCACAACAAGATCGGGATGCTCTGTTTCGATCACTTTGCGCATCAGTGTAAGCGTACTATCATTTCTGACGGCCCAGTCTGCTCCGCTGATCCAATGCAAATCAGTAAACTGTGCAATTTTGAATTTTTGCTCCTTAAACCTTAGGACTGGTTTTTTTGCAAAAACATTGGTCGCCAATATAAAAATCAAGAATGTGAATACAAATTTCATTGGAAGAATATGTTTTAGTTAACCCCTTAAATCAGACTCAACCTACCAATTATCGGTTCTAAATGGTAGTAAGGGTAAATTATTTGAGTCAAACAGGTTTGAGATAGCGTCATTCGTGAAGCAATAACGAACGGCAACCGGAATCTTTACGTTTACAGAAGTCAGTTGAATACTTCCATCTTTCTCAATTGATGCCGAAGCCGGATAAAATTTTTTATCAGATCCTGCCAGTTGAAAATTTGCTATTTTCTGATTGTTGCTTTTCAATTTCCCGATTGAGGTAACCGAAACAAAGGCCTTCTTTCCTTTTATCGTTAACTGTGAAAAATGAGGGGAATATGGTTGTATTTCAAATTTTTTGTACTGTTCCTTCAACGCCATGTTGGCAAGACGTTCGCCCGCTTTACGCTTTTTCCCGGGATGGATGTTTGCGACGTCATCTACCAAATCGGAAACAGAAATCATTCCGGTACCGGTTAGTTTCAATGCAATTTCCTGCTGTTCGCGTAAATAAGCGCTCTTTATTCCTTCATATCCATTCCAGGGTGCTATTTGTACATAATAAATAGGGAAATTGTTTTGAAACGCATTTCTCCACCCTTCAATAAATCCCGTAAAAAGTTTGTTGTATTCGCTGAACTCACTGGCCACATTCGCTTCACCCTGATACCAGATTGTTCCTGCTATATGGTAGGATTTAAATGGATGAATCATGGCATTGTACAAAAGGTTTGCACCTTTCGGCGCCCAACCGTAGGGTTCAATGTTTTCTTTCATTTTTTGAAGTTCCGGCTTTTTATCGAAAACTTCAGCTGGCATCCATGTTTGAATGCCGGTTCCGCCCCAATAGCTACCAATTAAGCCAACTGGTACCTTTAACTGATCGTTCAACCGACGACCAAAAAAATACCCGATAGAACTAAACGCTGGCATTGAATTTTCATCGCATACCACCCATTTGCCTTCGCAGTTTGTTTGAGGATATTTGTTATAAGATTGTCCGACCTGAAAAAACCGAATCTCATTGTTCTTGCAGTTTGTCAAGGCATCACCGGCATCGGTAATTCCCCATTTCATATTAAACTCCATGTTCGATTGCCCTGAGCACAACCAGACTTCACCCAAAACAATATCTTCGATAGATATCATTTGCTTTCCGCAAATGAACTGAATAGAATGAATGCCTCCGGCTCCCGGTGTATTCAGGACAGCTTCCCAGTCACAATCGGGGCCAATTGCCGCAAAAACAGTATCGGATTTATTCCAGCTGCAAACAATGGAAACCTTCATGGAGCCTGGACCCCAACCCCAAACTTTTACTTCGGTATTCTGCTGCAAAACAGCATGATCGCTAAGGATAGATGGTAGCCGGAGTGGAAGTTGTCCATTGGCCCAAAAGGTTGTCAGGAGTAAAAACAATACAATTAATGTCCTCATCTATTCTTTATAAGAGTTATCCAACCAGTTTTTGTATTGCTTGTATAACCTGACAGATTCCTGATTTTCGTGCCCGGCATAGGCTTTTGAGCCGGGTTTATTCATACATCCGATATATTGATAGCACAAAATCTTATCAACAAAGGGGGAGATGTCTTCCATCTGTTTTAATATCCGGGTATCAAAATCAGCAGGTAAAAGATTCCCTTTAGTGCCTTCCTCAAAATAGAACAATTCCATATCAGCCCAGATTCTTGCACGCGAAGCTTTCTGATGCGCTTTGGCTAAGTTTTCAAAATATCGGGCCGACTCACCAAGTTTGGTTGAATTTACACCAACTCCATCCTGATAGGCAATGATTTCAATGTTCATTCGCTCCAGTTGACTGACAAATTTGTCATCCGATTTTTCCGCTTTGATGTTGTAAGGGGCAATCAGGTTTACACTGGCAGGCATCAACATTTTGGCGGTTCTCGCACAATCGTTCATATATTCAATGAATGCTTCGTCAAAATAGGGCATCAGGTACGACTCATTCGGAAAATACCAGCCATAAAAGCATTTGTGATGTCCATATTTTTCAGCAACCTCCTCCATGGCTTTGGCCCGGAATTTCCTGATTCCGGGATCTTTCATCAAAAAATCACCTTTTTGACAATCGGCCCAAAAATCGTTACTGACGAAAAATTTGATTCCACAGTCATCGGCTGCTGAAAGAACTGCTTCCAGTGGATCATCACAGCCTATTTTAAATTGAGGAGCTAATTTAGATGGATAAATAGCTTTGCCATCCAATGCAATTTCCTGCAATACCAAATATTCAAATCCAAGTTCACTGATTTCCTTTACTTTTTCTTTCCATTGATCAGCACTAAACTTAGCTAATGCCGGGTCCCAATATTTCCCTTCGGCTGGCAACAGATGTTGAAATTCGAACCAGGATCCTGAAATTGGTTTTATTTTTTTATCACAAGTTTTGAGTAATGGTTTGGCTTCGAGGTTGCCTGATAGTAGCAGGCCTGCAGAACCAGCACCTGCAACTTTAAAAAAATCTCTTCTTTCCATTTTCTGATGATTTAATTTTCCGGTGTAAGCTTAACAAAAGTTACTCCATGATAAGCTACCTCAGTGGTAAAACGATCTCCGTATATTCCGATATCCTTTTGACGCCATAAATCCCGTACTTTGTATTTTCCTTTCAATTTCAGCTCTGCAAAATCCAGGGTCATGCTATATTTATCTTTCTGAATCTTTTCATTATCAGCTTTATCCCATAAAATATAGTATGGATCAACATTGAAAAAGCCAACAGCAATAGAACCATCATCAAGGTATTTATACCAGATCTGACCATTTTCTTTCTGTATTTTATTTGCAGGCATTACTGCTGTATCCTGATCGACCGCAATAACTTCGTCATTGGTCAATAAGTTAAGGGTGAAATCGTCCATATCCGACATATCGCAACCGATAAGCAAAGGCGCTGATAATATACTCCACAAGCTGATGTGCGAATACTGTTCGTTAGCAGTCAGATACGAGTCGTGCACTTTACTTCCCCAGCCGAGTCCTAGTTTTCCAACCACGAGCATATCCGGATCATTGTATTTTCCGGGGCGGGTAACCGGGGCGCATACATCCTGAAAAAACCCAATACTTTGGACTATATTCCATTCATCAGTGATATCACGAGTCGTTCTCCACAAATTTCCACCCGCTTCCTGTCCCCAGTTCCAGACATTCGGAGCGCCATATCCCACGCAATATACCATATCGCGTTTAACATTGTCCAACGATTTTCGCATCACCATGTAAGGTTCTTTGATCAGTTTTTCTATTGGAACTGGAACTATATCGCTGTAAAGGCAATAGTCATATTTCAGATAATCAACACCCCAGTCGGCCCAGGTTTGGGCATCACGGTCCTCGCTTTGATAACTTCCCACATGACCCCCGCAGGTTTTCGGTCCAGGTGATGAATAAATACCAAATTTAAGTCCCTGGTCATGAACAAAGTTGCAAAGTCGTTTGAAATCGGGAAACTTTTCGTTTCCAAGCAGTTCACCGTCTTTTGTCCGGGTATTAGCTTCCCAGCCATCGTCAATATTTATATATGTCCAGCCATGATTCATCAGGTTATCGTGCATGAAACGAGCTGCATCTTTGACTTTCTCTTCATTAACCTTCAATCCCCAGCAGTTCCAGCTATTCCAACCCATAGGCGGAGTTAAGCAAATTTCGTCTCCAACTTCAATCCGAAGTATCCGGGAATCGCTTCCTGATTTATTTTCAGTCTGAAGGACAACATTATATGTAGCTTTCTGATTTAGGATTCCACTAATGATACCGGTTTTTGTATCGAGGTTTAATCCGGAAGGCAAATTAACAGCAGAGAAAGACATAGGTCTTTTGCCTGTTGCTGCAATAGTTAATAAGAATGGATTTCCTGGACGGACTCCAAACACTTTCGCATTATTTATTTTAGGATTATCGGCGGGTTTTGGGGTAAGGATATATTTTGCAACCTCAATGGATTCTGGCTTTACCGGCTCAGCCACAACATTTCCTGAGGTTTCAAATTTTGCATTAAGCCAATCGGCATGGTCATACATGATTCCATCTCCACCTTCAAGAACCAACAATGCCAACTTCTTTACATTTTTCAAATCAACATTGAATGCTTTTGCTGGCATACCTTTATGCATAATCCCACTCTGCCAGATAATTTTTTGGTCGGCAATCAGCCGGAACTCCATGTTTCCGGCATAATCATTCCGGTCATCAGCTCCAACCAATCCGGAAAAAGAGTGAGCCTTTCCGCCAAGATTGACCAAATATCGACTAACAGAATGAGTACCGATTCCTCGTTTATACTTTATACCATTAACTTGAAGAGGAGTTTCGAGTACTGATTTGTTTACCAGAGCATTGCCCCAATCCTGATACATCAGTTTAACATCTAAATGATCCAGCCAGATAACTTTTGAAAAGGCTGTAAATGGTATGAAGAGTATTAAAAATCCGTATAATATTTTTCTCATCGTTGATTTTTTAAGCAAATTTTATTTTGCAAAGACTGATATTCCTTTGGTTGTGCCGAGATACACTTTTTTGTCCCGGATTTTGATTGTCTGCACCCGGTTATTAATCAGCTTACTATTCTCGCTGGAATACGTTTTCCACTTTGATCCGTCAAAAACTGATACTCCCTTGTTGGTTCCTGCCCAAATATTTCCAAATGAATCTTCAGCAACCGAAAGAATCAGGTTATCAACCAATCCGCAATTTTCTTTCTTGAAAATCGTCCATGTTTCACCTGAAAGTTTTGCCAGGCCGTTGCACGTTCCAATCCATATATTCCCTTTTGAATCTGCTGCTAATGAATAAACGTCGTTATCAGGCAGTTTACTGTTTTGTTTGTTGAAAAGTGTCCAGACTCCCTTGTCGAGCCTCGAAATTCCATGATAGGTTCCGAACCACATCTGTTCTTTTGTATCACACACAATAGCGGTCACCGAATTGTCACCCAGATTCACTTCACCGGCTTTGTATTGAATCCATCTTTTGCCATTGAAATTTGAAGCGCCACCGGTTTTATTATTAACATCAATTTCACCTTTCCCATCCAGATTTACAGCGCCGCCACCCCAGTCGCCAACCCAAATACTTCCTTTTTGGTCAGATGCGATTACATTCACCGAATTGGTAGGCGATGCATCTTTCACATTTTCCCATTTACCTTCGGCTTCACATTTATAGACTCCTCCACCCCAAAGGCCTACCCATTTTGTGTTGTCATGTGCAATAAACAGGGATTCGACAAAGCTTTCAGGTCCCTGAGTAAGCCAGGTAGTTCCTGTGTTTTTAAAAACGCCACCCCATGTTCCGACCCACATTTGCCCCTCCTGATCAAAACAGATAGAACGAATGTCGTTTTTAGGAGAATATGTATTTTCTACCCTGATACTTTTCCAGTTTCCGGCCTTAAGAGGGCATACAATAACAAAAAGGAATAAGGTAATTGTCAATATCAATTTCTTCGTCATAGTTGCTGTTTTATTATCGCTTTTGAGAAGTGTACCAGTTCAGATAATCTGTATAAAGTTTGCCGGAGTTTGGATGTCCGACTGTAGCAATTGATGCGGGTTTATTCATGATTCCAAGATACTGATACACGAGTATTTTTTCGACAAAAGGAGAAATGTCTTCCATTTGTTTCAGAATCCGATCGAAATTTGCCGGTATTAAGGCACTTTTATAAACATCATTTTCAAATTCGAATATTTCCATATCTGCCCAGATTTTTGAACGGCCAGCTTTTGCATGCACCTTACTTAGAGCTTCATAGTATATTCCGGCAGTGCCTACTTTTGTCTTTTTTACACCGATTTCATCCTGGTAGGCAATAATATCAATATCAAGCTTTTCAAGTTTACTTGTGTATTTATCATCGGCCCTGACTGATTTTGTACCGTATGGAGCAATCAGGTTGACCGAATTTGGAGTCAACTCCCTGGCTTTTTTGCTGCAGCGATTTACATAGGTGATAGTTGTATCGTCAATGGTGTCCCACAAACCCGATTCGTTTGGATAATACCATCCATAGAAACTTTTATGATGCGAATACTTTTCGGCAACCTCTTCCATCCCTTTTTCACGCAATTTTGCAACTTCGAGGTCTTTCATCATTTTGGTGCCTTCTCGCCAGTCCAACCAAAAGTCGTTACTTACGAAAAATTTAATACCGCATTCGTCAGCCGCAGACAGCACTGCTTCCAATGGATCTGCACAAGCATATTCATATTGTGGTTGAAGTTTTGATGGATAAAAGGTTTTTCCATCATTTGCTACAGCCATCAGAACAAGGTATTCCATGCCAGTTTCACTTATCTCTTTTACCTTTGCTTTCCATTGTTCGGTAGTGAAATTTGGCAAAACCGAATTCCAGTATTTTCCTTCGGGGGCAAAACCATGAGTAAATTCAAACCATGATCCACTGATTGGTTTGATTTTGGTGTTTTGCTTTGCTTGCGAAGAGATTGTTGCAAAAGTTTGATTTGCAAGTAATAAAGAAGCCGAAGTCAGACCACAAGCTTTACAAAAATTTCGTCTATCCATTGTTTGTTATTTATTATATGCTTGAATTCCCCAATTTTTGGTCTTCTATATTTATCAGGAAGAACACAAAAATTGAGGAAATTAGTTCATCTGAAGATTAAAAATATTCTTTAATCTTTCAACGAAATTCTGAAATTATCCCAGCCTATTGCAACAGATTCTCCGGCAGGTGATTCAATACGAATATTAAGTGAGCCAATATTGGCTTTATTGCCTGTAAAATTCATTGGAATAAGGCGTTCCAATGGGATTTTAATTGTCTGCCATACGCCCAGATTTTGCACTACGAGGTCGGCAGCTGTAATTTCAGCCGGATTATGATTCCAATAGTTATAAAAATAAAACTTTGTCTTCATGATCGGGGTAATCATATCCAATTCAAATTTGATTTCATATTTATTCGGATTGTCTTTCATATCAGCAGTATAGGCTGCACCTGTGCTCATTAAATATGACCATCCGCTTCCTCCTGTCCCAACAGTCAGATAAGTAAACTTTCCTGAGATTGGTTTCGGATCGGTCCAGGCGCCGACAAAACTTGCTCCATCACCACCGGTATAAGGCTTATCATCAAAGTTTGTGATTAAGAACTGCCGATCCTGATAATAACCAGGACAAACTGCCGTTGCGTTGTATTTGCTGTTTTTTACCGTAAGCTTAATATTTGGCTCTACATTTACGGGTACTTTAACAGTTATGAAGTTGTCTCCAACCTGTATTACAGGTTGTTCAATTCCATTAAATGATACTACGGTATTCGTCTTGTCAACTTCGTATAATTTAAAGAAATCACCATACATTTTTAAAGTGTCACCTGGGATTGTAAATTCGTTGAACATTCCGGTAAGCTTTAGATTCGGAATATTGACAGTAAAATTGAATTCAACTTCACCCGAACCAGTGACGACCTTTACCTTATTGGTTATTTCTTTTGGCATTAATACGGGAATTTGCATATAGATCGCGTTGTTCTCATAATAAATGTCATTCAGATTAACCAATGCGTCATTAAACGTGATTGTTTGCACAGTCTCAAGATTTTCTCCCTGAATAGCTACCCAGTCTCCCATGTTTCCCGTGGAAATAGAGGTTCCCAATTCTTTCAAAGGCGATATTTTCGAAAATTTTGGGGGATCCGGCAAACTTTCTTTTTTTGTACAAGATGCGAGTGTGAGAAACATCGCAGCTATAAATAGAAGTGCTGCGATTTTTCTAAATTTTATATTTTTCATAGTTATGTTTGTATTTTATCTGTAATTATTAAATTACCAGCCAGGATTATTCTTATCAATAAGAGGATTAGTATTTATCTCATTGGCTGGCAACGGCATAAGCAAATGTCTTTCTTCCCTACGTTTTATTACGTCTTTTTCATCTACTCCGATGGCATTCATTGTTTGAAGATAAATACCCCAACGCAATAAATCAAATCTCCTGATCCCTTCACCGGCAAATTCTTTTGCTCTTTCTTCAAGTATGTATGACCGGAATGATTCTAATGTCCATGGAGTTGTCTTGGCTAAATCACTTACCTTGGTACTATTATTCCGGGTATTTAACAATTCGACCTGAGTAATTGCATCTGATGTTGGGCCATTACTTACTTCGTTTGCAGCTTCTGCAAAGATTAAAACAACCTCTGCATAACGGATAAATGGCCAGTCATAATCGCTTCGACTTCCATCTAATGGTGAAGTAAAATCACGGAATTTCATCAATTTTGAACCATATAAATGTGCATCATACCTGAGTATATCAGTTGGCTTATATCCATCCAGGCCCAAGCGTACTTTTGTACTATCTTTCGCCGGGTAATATGAATAGGTAAATTGACCGGTAGTCGTATTAACGCTAATGGGTACACGATGAATTACACCCCATCTTACACGTCCGTCATTTACGTCAAAAAGTTGATACCAATGATCGCGCTGTACATAATAGCCTGAAGTAAGTGTCCCGTTTGCCGCAATATATCCGGCATAATCGGTAGCAACATAATTACTCATTGACGCATCTCCTGCTAAAGTTTGAAGAGAAAAAATGAATTCGCCTTTATTGCGTTTTGCCGGTGACCACAATTCTTGTTGAGATGCATAAAGGTAGAAATCGCCCGATTCAATTACCTCTTTTGCCTTGTCCATCGCTAGTTTATAATATGCTTGCGAATCAAAACTCTCATAGCCTGCGACTTGCGATTTTTGAAATGTCAATTTTGCAGGAACCGGAAGAAGCGAGCTAATTCCATTATCATCTTTCTTCGATCCAGGACCTCCCATCACAGAGACTGAACCTGATTTCATTGATGCTGAGCCTATTGTTGCGTAAACTTTTGCCAATAATGCTTTTGCGGCACCTTTGGAAACATGTCCGGTTTTGTACCCTGGGTCCTTTACTGAATACATAGCCGTTTCAGCATACTTTAATTCTTCAATAATATGTTCATATACATCTTTAATTGGAGAACGTGGTCTGTTAATGTCTGCTCCTTCAGAGATTGACGTTTTAAATAAACACAAATCCCCGTAAAACTGGACAAGATTAAAATAGCTCCAGGCTTTTAGAAATGACAATTCTCCCATAGCGTTTGACTTCGTCTTTTCGTCGATATCCATTTTTGATATCAGAAATTTATGATAGTTGGCACGATGAATCGATTTGTAATAGTTATTGTAAAAATTGATGTTCGATCCGTCTTCATAGAAATTGCCGGCTCCTATTGATCCAAATGCCCAGGCAGGGCCACTTTGATAATCACAGTCGAAGTTGACAATGTTGTGATAATTTCCCCATTCGAAAGAATAGTGAAGAGTATTATAAGCACCTGCCACCAACTGGTCGTATTTTTTGTTGGCAACAAGGTCGTCTCCAGCAATGAATGTATATGTCTTCTCATCCAGCAAATCAGAACAGGAGGTAGTAAATAGAATACAAGCAACTATAATGATGCTTTTGAATATTGTTGATTTCATCTGTTTGTCTTATTTAAAGTTGAAAATCATCGGAATTAGAAAATAATTTGTAGTCCTAGATTAATTGTTCTAGCACTAGGATAAGATGCCATGTCAACACCTCGTCGCGAAGGATCTCCTCCGAATGTGTTCACATCAGGATCGTACCATTTATATTCAGTTATTGTAAATAAGTTGGTAACACTAGCTGTCAGATTCAACGTTTCAATAACTTGGACTGGATTTTTGAACATATAACTGATACTTAAATTTTTCATACGTAAATATGATCCATTGTCAATATACCTGTCTGATGCTTTCATGCTCCGTGTAAAAGTTCCGTCTGCTCGTGGTGAAGTTGCATTTTCCCTATTTGTTTCGCTCCACCGATTATCATAAATAAATTTTGGCATATTGTCTGTGCCAGCCATATCGAACCGTTTGATATTTACATTCAAAATATCATTACCATAGGTTCCTTGAAGGAAAAAACTCAGTGTGAAATTTTTTATTGACATTGAATTGGTTAAGCCGTAAGTAAAGTCGGGATTGGTATTGCCAATGATTGCTTTATCCCTGTCATCAATTGTTCCGTTTTTATCGTTATCCTTATATTTGACTTGTCCGATCATGCTTTTTATTTTTGCAACCGATTGATCCTTATACTGTAAATTTGAACGCACCTCCGCTTCGTTGTCGTAAAATCCTTCTTCCTGATATCCATATATTAAACCAATAGGTTCTCCATTGCGTCGCAAAAACATACTTTCCATGCCCCATGCTACATCCGAAAATTGGTCAGCATTTAGTCCACTGATTTTATTCCTGTTAAACGATATATTGGCGTCAATTTTCCATGAGAAATTCTTTTTGGCTGCGATGATGAAATTACCGGCAATTTCCAGTCCCTTATTCTCCACATTCCCGTAATTAGTGGCTAAAGACGAAAATCCGGTACTTGGCGGGATAAACATGTTTTGCAGCAAGTCATCTGTTTTTTTGTAATAAAGATCGATAACTAAATTTATCCGGTTCTTTAGTATTGACATATCCAGTCCTAAATCACTTTGCCTTGTTGTTTCCCATTTTAGATTTGGATTTGCTGGTCCTCCCCATCGATCTTCAGCAAATCCGCTGTTCAAATTTCCATCATATGGATAGTTTTGGGCTGTCATCCTTGATTGCGTGGCATAAGCACTAATTCCCTGGTTTCCTGTTTGACCGTAGCTACCTCTAAACTTCAGAACATCGAAAATCTTAAGGTCTTTGATAAATTGTTCATCCGATACGCGCCATGCAAGAGCGAAAGAGGAAAAGTTTGACCAACGGTTTGTTTTTGAGAAACGACTCGAACCATCTCTTCGGAAAGATCCTGTAACTATATATCTATCTAATAATACATAATTTATGCGTCCCAAATACGACATTAGGGAACTTGCTCCTTTACTACTTGTATTCCTATCTTGGTTGAGAGCCGCATTCATATCGTTTTCTTCAGTCAGATCGTTTGGAAATCCTTTGGCGCTCATTGTCTTACCTCCGTAAGTTGCATTTTCATATGTCCAGGCTAAAACTGCATCAACTTGATGAATCTTTGCAAACGTCTTGTTAAATTTAAGCATTGATTCAAGCGTAGTACTTTCATAGTAATTGTCTGCTTGTACTCCATATCCATTGGTAGGTGCAATACCTTCTGCAACCCATCGGTTGTAATATTCATTACGGGTATTTGTATTGTAACCGTAACCCAGGTTTTGTCTAAACTTCAAATAGTCGGTAAATTTAATTTCAGCAAATGCAGAATTGAAAATATTTAACGACCCAACTTGGTTTTTAGCGGTTCTGGTATAAAGGTAAGGATTTGCTAATCCGGTAGAACTATCTTCTGTGTATCCTGAATCTTTTGTAGGATCAAATACGGGGCGGGTTGGATTGTACGAAATAGCTGATGGAATAATTCCGAAGCTCTCACTATTTGTACGTGCCAAACGATTGATTGACTTTGTAAAACTCAAGTTGTTACCAACTTCAAGCCAATTATTGACTTTTCTGTTCACATTTGACCTTACTGAATATCGTTTGTAAAATGAATTTACAATGACTCCTTGTTGATTTAAGAAACCACCGGAAAACATATAATATCCCTTATCATCTCCTCCTGATAAACTGAGATTATAATCCTTTGTTATGGCAGTTTGATAAATTTGGTCTTGCCAATTGGTTCCTCCGTTTTGATATCCGTTTCGATAATCTGTTGGACTTGGTAAATAAGTACTATCCGTGATTGTTTCAACTCCTGAACTCGGATCTTTAACCTTATTATAAGACCATCGTCCAACCACAGGGAAAGGCAAATTTTTATCATCTACAAAGTTCTTTCCGTCATATTTATAACCATTTGTTACTTCCTCATTGCGGTATTCTGCGTAGGTTGCTGCATCAAGCACATCTATTTGCTTAACAATTTTCGATACTCCAAAATTCGTACTGAAATCAATTTTAGCCTTCGATTTACCACCTTTTGTGGTAATAAGTACGACTCCATTAGCCGCACGTGAGCCATAAATAGCTGTTGCAGAAGCGTCTTTTAATACTTCAATTGTTGCAATATCCTTGGGATTTATTAAACTTAGGGGATTATTTCGTTGCTTATCACCAAATGCTGCGGCGGCCGGAGCCTCTCCTGCACCGAATGGAATACCATCAACTATATAAAGCGGTTCCGTGCTGGTTGTAAAGGAGTTGGCACCTCGAATCAAAATGCTAATACCAGCACCAGGGGCGCCATCAGACTGTTGAACCTGGACTCCCGCCATTTTCCCTTGCAGAGCCTGGTTAATTCCTGCCGGGTTTGTCTTAAGCACATCCTCACCTCGTATAGAAGATATTGACCCAGTCAGATCTTTCTTCTTAATGGTGCCATAACCAATTACTAGGACTTCATCAAGACCTTGCATTTTTTCGGCAAGCGTGACATTAATAACTGTTTTGTCGCCAACCTTAATTTCCTGATTTAGATAACCAATGTACGAAAATTGCAAAATGGTATTTAGAGAAGGAGCTGTAATTGAATAATCACCGTTCGCATCCGTAGAGAGTCCGGTTGTTGTTCCTTTGATTACAACATTTACACCGTACAAGGCCTCTCCCGCAGAATCAATTACCTTCCCTTTTATTTTTACCTGGGAGAACGTTTCCTGCGAATACAATAAATTACTCAAAAGCAAAAG
>Ga0075524_10000026_pt1 | contig 23753 bp, 17 predicted proteins | sample NGEPerone_FD_76826 | JGI IMG/M metagenome (GOLD analysis project Ga0075524, IMG submission 76826) | Arctic peat soil microbial communities from the Barrow Environmental Observatory site, Barrow, Alaska, USA - NGEE Permafrost154B-one | ecosystem: Environmental > Terrestrial > Soil > Wetlands >...
CCATCTGAGGAGTCAGACATCTGCGACCAGCCGCCAGAGGTGTAGTAGTAGACCCAGATCTTGTACGAGCCGACGGCCTGAGCCACGTCCCACGGAACGCTGTAGTTTGTCGTCTTGCGATTGGCCGGGATACTGACGGCGGTCAGTCCAGTCGACGCACCGTCCACGGTGCTCTTCAGCGAGACCTGGAAATAGCCGCTCGACACGGCGGACGACGTTTTCCAGGCGATCGTGGTAGGTGTGCTTTTGACAAAGGCGCCGCTGTTGGGAGTCGAGATCTTCAGCCTTGACCCAGCCTTACTCGCGAGCGCACGGAGCAAGACGTAATGGGGGGTGCGCTTGACCAGCTTGAAGTGCCCGAAGCCGTGTACGGTCACCTTGTGGGCACCGCGCCTGACTCCGAAGCGATGGCCATGACCCTTGACGACATCGTAGTGTGTGATCCGCTTGACGACCTTGAAGCGCAGTACGTGAGACGGTGACGACGACTTGGCCATGGCGCCCGGGACGACGCACATGCTCAGCGCGATCAGGGCTGCGGTGAGGATCATGACGGCTATGCGGCTCTTCCTGGACACCTTGACTCCCGCGTCTCACGGAACGAGCAAGCAGCGTCACGAGATTTTGTTCCTGTCGCACCGACGCGACTCGCTTGAGTTCCAGTTGCAGATCCCGCACCGATGGCGGTACGCAATGCATGGAGTCGGTCCAGAAAGCGCGAACTTTAGGGCTCTGACCGTGTCCGCGTAGCCCGCTCCGACAACGTGAGCCTAGGCTAGACTGGCGGAACATCCGTCTATGTCCAGGAGGGTCGAGTGACAGGCCGCGCCTGGCCGCGAAGACCGAGCGGTATACTGGCGGCTCAGAAGCCGGGAGAGGAGAGGTTCCCAGATGAGCGATACGTACTTGGTAACGGGAGGCGCCGGCTTCATCGGCTCCCACGTCGTCGAAGAGCTTCTAAGGCGCGGAGAGTCCGTTCGCGTCATCGACAATTTCTCGACGGGTCACCGCGAGAACTTCGTGGGTGGTGCGCACGATATCCACCTCGTCGAGGGCGACCTGAGGAGCTACGAACGCGCGCATCACGCTGTGGCCGGCGCCGACTGCGTGATCCACCTTGCGGCTCTGCCGTCAGTTCCTCGCTCGATCCAGGATCCCCTCACGACGAACGCCGTGAATATCACGGGCACCCTCAACGTTCTCTTGGCCGCGCGCGACGCGGGCGTCAGGCGGGTAGTGACCGCATCGTCTTCCTCGGTCTACGGCTCGTCGGCGGATTCCCCCAAACACGAGGGGCTGGTCCCAAGGCCTATCTCGCCCTATGGTGTCTCGAAGCTCGCGGCCGAGCAGTACACCGCCGCGTTTCACTCGGTTTACGGACTCGAGACGGTAGCCCTACGGTACTTCAACGTGTTTGGACCACGCCAAGACCCCAACTCCCAATACAGCGGCGTGGTACCGCTCTTCATCAAGAGCGTCCTGAACCACGAAGACCCCGTGATCTATGGCGACGGCCTGCAGACTCGCGACTTCACCTATGTGTCGAATGTCGTCGAGGCGACACTCGCGGCGACGCACGTAGACGGAGCGCCCGGCCATGTCATCAACGTAGGGTGTGGTGGCTCGCACTCACTCCTCGACCTCGTGGCAGCCATCGAGCGCAAGGCAGAGCGCCGGGTGACGCTGCGGTTCGCAGCAGAGAGATCGGGCGATGTCAGACACTCGTGCGCGAACATCTCGCTTGCCCGCGAGCTGCTCGGCTACGCACCACGAATCTCCTTCGCGGATGGTGTAGGCATGACGTTCGAATCGGTCGCCGCCTCTGGCGTCGCGACAAGCCCGTTCGGTGCCCCTTCTTGACCGACGTGCGCACGGCCACTTACCCGGGCACTCATAGGTGACCAGAGAAGGCACCTTCGGCGAGAACGCGGCGCTCAGCGTCATCGCTTGGTTGATCCCAGCGGTCGCGGCGTTCGTGTGCGTCCCCATCATGGTCCGTGGCCTGGGGCCAGATGCCTACGGCCTTATGGCGCTCGTGGGAGCGCTGACCGGGTATCTCGGGCTGGTCGACATGGGCCTCGGTCAGGCTCTCGTACGCTACTTGTCCTTCTATCGCGCCCTGGACCAGGGCCGGCCGATGATCGCCGTCATTCGCGTAGCTATGTTCTGGTTCATCGCCGTCGGTATCGTCGCCGGCCCCTTTCTCCTGCTCGGCGCCCCGTGGCTTGCCCGGGACCTGCTTCACGTGTCGACGGGGCTTTATCCCACGGCAGTGCTCGTCATCCGGTTGTCGGCGCTCAACCTCGTTCTGGGCCTAATGTTGAGCGTCGGCACCGCGGTCCCCGTCAGCTTCCTGCGCTATGACATCGCTGCCGGAATGACGGGCGCGTTCAGCACCGCGAGTTGGATTGGACCGGCAGTCGTCGTCGTGCTCGGATACGGCATTGTCGGAATCGTGTGGTTCTACATCGCATCCAACGCCGTTGCCCTTTTGCTCTACCTGTATTTCGGGCGACGGCTGTTTCGCTCCGTGCGGCATGACGCCGGTCCGGAGTGGCGGGAGATCCGGCGCAAGGTCCTTTCGTTCGCCGGACTGGTGGCGGCAAACCGCATTGGCTCCACTGTCGCCACCCAGACGAACCGGCTGATGGTCGGCATCACCAGCGGCACGGCCGCCGCGGCCTACTACCAGGTGCCCAACGTCCTGGCATCCAAAGTCACGGACCTGCAGTCCCGGATCGCGCAGGTCCTGTTCCCCACTGGCGCCGCACTGATCGCGCGCAACGACCACGCAGGGCTGCAGGCGCTGTATTTCAGAAGCTCGCGACTCCTCTTCCTCCTTAACGGCAGCGTGGCGATGGCCATCGCGATCTATGCACGCCCGTTGCTCCAATACTGGGTCAGCCCCCTCTATGCTCAGAAGGGATCCTTGGCGCTCGTGATCTTCATCGCTACTCAGGCTTTGAATGCGGCCTCCTTGGCCGTTGGCTTCCTTTCGTGGGCGGCGGCCAAAGCAGGCACGAATCTGGTGTTCTCTCTGTTGAACAGCGCGATCAATCTGGCGGCAATCTACCCGTTGGCTTCACGCTTCGGCGTCGCTGGAGCCGCGACCGCCGGACTCCTGGGAGCCCTCGTAGTACCATTCTTCATTCACCACGTAGACCGCCACATCCTCACGGTTTCGTCCTGGAAGGTACTTTGGCGCTGCTATCTGCCGACGATAGCCGGAGCTGCCGTCGTGGCGGTCGCCTCGAAACTGTTCCTTGTGGGACTCGCCGACGATTTGCCCCGGACCTTCGCCCTCCTCTGCGTCAGCACCGTGCTGGCGATACTTCTCAGCGGCTTGTTCGGCGCCGTCTCGAGAGCAGACATCGCGTCGTTCGCACGGCTTCTGAGCTCACTGCGGCAACGTCTCTTGGGCGGCTCAAGTTGATGCCGGGTCAGCATGGTATCCATGTGACTCGGGACACCGGGGCGAACAGCCTACTAGGTGTCGCCGTGGGCTCAGCGGTGGGGCTGGTGATGGGTCTCGTGCTGGTGGACGGTGCGCTCAAGATGCTCCTTGCCCTCCTCGGCGCGGTCTTCCTCGTCGTGGGCCTCATGTATCCGAGGCTCATCATGTACACCCTTGTGGTCCTGGTCGCCTGCCTTAGCCAAACGAGGTACGGACTGCAGTCGCAGGGGGTCTTCAGACTGTCCAGCTACATCCTGAATCCCGTGCGCCTTAACCTGTACGAGATCCTCGCCTACTGCCTCCTCGCCATCCTCATCGCCCGCCGCGCCCTCGGCCTCCTGCCGCGCCGCGTGCCGTCGTGGGTCACCGTACCCTGCCTCGTGACCGCACTCGTCGTGGTGCTGCAGCTCGCCCGAGCGCTGGTGTCGGGAGTGCGGTACGTCGATGCCGTAGTCCCTTTCAACGGCCAATACATACTTGCCGCCATCGCAGCGCTGTGGTGTTTCACTGAGCTGCTCCAAGAACGGGTGCATCGGCTCCACCTTCTCGACCTTCTCTTCATCTGCGCGTTCGGACGCGCGGTCTTTGCCCTGGAGCGTTTCATCCTCGGCGGTGGCGACACAGCGGACGTGTATCGCATCTCCGGGGTCAAGGTCGCGCTGTGGGAGTCGGCGGACCACCTGCTCTTTGTGTTCCTCATCGGCATCACTGTCGCGGCTTGGGCCACGAGACGGGTGGCAGGCGGGCGCCTCGCCTTCTGGGCGACCGGATCAGCGTGTATGGCCCTGACCATCGCCCTGTCATACAGGCGGACGGGCTGGATCGGGCTCGGCGCTGCCGTCGTCCTCATCACCCTGCTACTTCTTCGGCGCACGGAGAGATCCATCGCGCTCGTTCCCGCGGTGCTCGCTTTGCTCGCAGAGATCGGGGCGGCCAGCTACAGCAGGTTCTCTTCTGGCGGCAGCCTTCTCGCACGACTCTTTCCCGATGTCGTATCTCGGGTCGGACCCACCCGCCAGGACGAGTGGGCTCTCGCCTGGCACACTATCCTGAGAAACCCCATCGCCGGCGAGCTGACGGCGCGTCGCCTCGCGAGTCGCTTCGCCTTCTGGGACACGCGGATCGTGCACAATGCGTTCCTGTTCGCGTGGATGAAGCTCGGGCTGGCGGGCGTGTTGTCTCTCGGCGTGTTGGGAGCGACGTGCGTGGTCTACGCGGTGCGCGGCGTGAGGTCGCGTGGTCCGGAGGAGTACATCGCCCTGGGAGTAGTGGGTATCGTGCCTTTCGCGCTGGTGCTGGCGATGTTCGAGACGCCCCTCATCGAGATCCGCACGATGTTCATACTCGCTGTGGCCGCAGCGTTCGCAGTGGGCGTGGCCTGCGACTCGGGCTCAGCCCCTGTCGAGACGGGCGGCGACGCTGCGCCCGATGAGGCAGATGACAAGGGGAGGCGAGGGAAAGCCTGAGATGAACGGGGCACACGGCTTCGCACACGCCCAGATCGCGCGCCTGCCGCGCGTCCTGATCGTCGGGTACAACTTCGACCTGGTCACGGGCGGCGGCATCACTCTCACAAATCTGTTCAAGGGTTGGCCTCTCGAACGGCTTGCCGTCGCGGATTTCCACGCCTGCGAGGTCGACCCGGCGCCTTGTTCGCGACAGTATCTTCTCGGGTCAGAAGAGCGGCACTGGACCTGGCCGGTCAGCCTCGTTGCACCCAAGGGGGGACAGCCGTCCATCCCGGATCCCGTGCCCGGTCCGCGCATGACGCCGAAGACATCGGCGCCCACGGACGGCCCTCCGAAGGGCTCGCTCCCGATCTCAAGGCGAGCCGTTGCCGCGGGTGTTCGCATCCTGGGCGGGCAGGAGGTCCTGAGATCGCTCTCCAGCTCCCCCCGCCTCGTAGAGTGGACCAGAGACCTGCGTCCCGATCTGATCTACACGCAGCTCGCATCGCTCGGCATGATCCGTCTGGTGACGCAGCTCGCCGAACGATTGGAGCTGCCCATCGCCCTGCACATCATGGACGACTGGCCGAGCACCATTTACGACGGAGGTCTGCTCGGACCTCACTTTCGGGCGGAGACCGACAGATCGTTCCGCGCCATCGTCGCGCACGCTGCGGCCACAATGGCCATCAGCCAGCGCATGGCCGATGTCTATCGCGTGCGCTACAGCCGCGAGTGGGACGTTTTCCACAACCCCGTGGACATCGGCAAGTGGACGCCCACGAGAAGAAGGGACTGGTCACTGAGAGATACCTTCCGCCTCATTTACGCCGGGCGAGTGGGCCAAGGGATCGAGTCCAGTCTGGTGGACATCTGCCTTGCGGTCGCGGCACTCAAGCGCGCTGGGCTGAATGTGCATCTCGACATCTTCACACCGAGCCAGGCCGCTTCGAGCGCGCTCTCGCTCGCGACGTATGACGGCGTCAGCGTTCATCCCGCGATAGAGGACGACGCGATGCCTGAAACCCTCGCCAGCGCAGATCTCCTGGTGCTTCCCTACGATTTCACCGGAAGAGCGGCGGCGTTCGCCTGTCTCTCGTACCCGACCAAGGCACCGGCATATATGGCCACAGGGGTGCCGGTACTGGTCTATGCCCCACGTGAACATGCGCTCGCGGTGGATGCTCGGGAGAAGAGGTGGGCTCTGACCGTTAGCACGCCCGGCGTGGGCGGGGTAGCCACGGCCATTCGCAGGCTGGCCAGTGACGAGGACCTCCGCAAGGGGTTTGCGCAGCGCGCCGTGGCGACCTGCGAGTCGCTTCACGATGCGCGCGCGGTCAGACAGCGATTCAGGAGCGTTCTTGCGCGCTCCGCACTACCCGGTTCAGTCTCGGCGTAGTCAAACGTCCCGGACGACCACGGCCGGAGAGCCGGCCGCGACTACGCCCTCGGGGACATCGCGAGTGACCACGCTACCGGCGGCGATCACGGATCCCTCCCCGATTCGGACGCCTTTCAGCACAAGGACGTTCAGACCTATCCAGACGTCGTTGCCGACCTCGACCGGGGCAGACTTAGGGGCTGCCCGACGCTCGTCTGGCCGGACTCCGTGCCAGTCTGTGTCTGTGATCGTCACGTTGGCGCCACACACGACCCTCTCGCCGAGAACAATGCTCTCGGCGGCAGCGAGCACAGTCCCGCTGAAGCCACACGTCGCCCCCACGCTGAGGAGCGCACCCGGCCGAAGAGTGCTGATCTGACACGGCCGGTCCACGCCGACCTGATTCGACCAAAGCGCCGAACGAAAGATGCAACGCTCTCCGATGACGAGAGCGCTCCCCGGGGCGCGCCGGAACACCGTCTTCCCATAGAAGGAGCAACCATCTCCCAGCGCGACACCCCAGTAGGCAGCGGAAAGCTGGGCGAGCCGGCCATAGGCCAAGCCGAGAGCAGCGTCACGCTTGTCTGCCAAGCGTTCAGCCCACACGCCGCGTGAATCTTGCCTGAGGAGTCTCTTTCTGTCCGTGGTCACCGAATCCCCCGATTCGCCATCGGCCCATCGCCGGTCGCACCAAGGCCCGATTGCGCCGCCGCTTCCACGTGCTGTGCCACAACGAGATTCTATCGTGCAGGGACCTCACAAGTCGCCATTCACTGGCGGCAGCGTTCTGCGCGCCGTGGGGTCGCACTGCTATGATGTCGGGCGCGATGCGACCAAGAAACCCAGACGGGTGAGACCCTGTGTCTCCGTGGACAACAGGATCGTTGCCGCAGGCGACGCTTGACGGCGAGTACCGAGCGCTGACTCACACTGTCGGCGCGAACCTTGGCACCAAGCCGTCAGACACACACGGACGAGGACGAATCGTCCTCTCTGGGCGATCGCGTACCGACGTGTCGAACGGCAGTCAGCTTGTGCACGCCGGGAGCGTCCGTATCCGGACACGACGAACCGGCGGGTCGATTCCGGAAAAGTCACCCGCTCGCCGCACGAAAGGCGACACACGGGTGCTTGTGGCCTCCGACCATGACTGACAGGCGCAAACCATCGGCCCATCCCGCAAGAGGGACTTCAGGTGCACCGACGCCCAAGAGACGGCTGCACCTAGTGATCCTCGTGCGTTCTTTCGGGTTCCCTCACGGCATGGCGAATACGAACCGTGTGAGGCTTCTAGGGCGCGCGCTTGCCCAACGCGACGTCGAGGTCACCGTCCTGTGCAGCCGAGTGAGCGAGAAACCGGGGTCCGTACGCAACACGCGCGTTCGTGGCGTGGCGGATGGGATCAGCTTCAGATACACGGCCGGCACGACGGTCCGTCCGGACTCCTTCATTTGGCGGCGCATCCGTGAAGCTCGCGGCTACGTTGGGACGCTGCTCGCGCTTGCCCATCTCAAAGCGGCAAGCAAGCTCGACTGCGTGTACCTCTGGTCGGGTGCCATGTCGTGGCAGGTAGGCCCGTGGCTCTTGGTCAGGTACCTCAACACGCTTCGCGTCCCCGTGATCGTGGAATTGAACGAGCGTCCATGGGCGCCGCCGGCGTGGCCGCGAGTCATAGCGAAGCGGCTCTCGTTTCTGGATGGGGTGTCTGGTGTCGTCGCCATCTCCTCGTGGCTGGCCGAATGGGCTGCGGGCGAAGCGCGACGGCTTGGGAGACAAGTGAGCATCCTCAATCTCCCCATCGTCGTCGATGTCGCCGAGAGCGCGCCGTCCGATGGGCCGCATGCCGACCAAACGCTTGTCTACGCGGCGTCGCCCGGCTACGACGCCGCGCTCGCGTTCATTCTCACCGCTATGCAGGAGGTGTGGCGGCGGCACCCGGAGTGCAAGCTCATCGTCACTGGTGGCGATCGTGCGCCCAGTCGTGTGCCCGCCGACTCGACGCGAGATGACCCCGGTCCTAGTGACGAGCGGGTCATCAGAGTCGGGTACGTGGACCGCGACTCACTGCTTCACCTCTTCGCCCAGGCGTCCGCGTTGCTCATACCTCTGTTCGACGACGACCGCTCCCGTGCTAGATTCCCCAGCAAGATCGGAGAGTATTTGGCGGCCGCGCGTCCCGTGGTGACGACGAGGGTCGGGGAGATCGAGCGTTTCCTGCAGGACGGAGAGACCGCCTACGTGGCGAATCCCGGTGCTGCCGCCGAGTACGCCCACAAGATCATCGAGGTGCTTGACGACCCGGCCGCAGCGACGGCGGTCGGCCGCGCAGGCCTGACCGTCGCGATGAGCACGTTTCACTACTCCCTGTACGGGGCGAAGCTGCGCAAGTTCGTCGAGTCTTTGTCGGAATCGAGGCAGTGAGGATGTGGACCCAGTGATCAAGTCGAGAATCGAGAGACTCATCACCCGATCGCGCGGCGCTACACGTCGGCATGCCGACGACCTGACCGCCGGTCAGTGGCTGGATCCTGTGGCTTCCCGAGAGGACCAGGAGATGCGGCTGGGTTCTCTTCTCCATCATGCCTGGCAACATGTGCCCTACTATCGGGAGACTCTGGCCGAGGCAGGGGTCGTCGACCCCTCCGGACGCATCGACCTGAGCCGTTTCAACCGATTGCAGCCGCTCGACAAGGCTACGGTCCGAAAGCGTTTCGACGACTTGAGGTCCGACGACCTGGCCCTGCGGAAGTGGACTTACGATTCCACGGGTGGCTCAACGGGCGAGCCCGTGCGCCTCATCCATGACTGCGACTACGCCGACTGGGTGCGCGCGATCTCCCTTGCTGGCGGCGCCGTGGCTTGCAGGCGACCAGGCGAGACAAAGCTCTACCTCTGGGGCTCGGTCCGCGACCTTCTCGCCGGTCAGGAGACACTGCGCGCGCGCCTCGGGCGCTGGATGCGCGACGAGAGATGGATCAACAGCTTCCGCATGTCCCCGGAACTCATGAACTCCTATGTCGACTTCATTAACCGGTATCGCCCGGTCCACATCATCGCCTACGTCGAGAGCATCGTGGAGCTCGCTAGATTCGTCGAGAGAAGCGGCCTAGTCGTCCACTCGCCGAAGACGATCGCCACGTCCGCGGGGTGCCTGCAACCGCACATGCGTGAACTCCTCGAACGGGTCTTCCGCACAGAGGTTTTCAACCAGTACGGCTCACGCGAAGTCGCCGGAATGGGTACCGAGTGCGAGCGGCATGAAGGCATGCACGTGCCGCTCCAGAGCGTCCTCGTGGAGGTCCTGAGGGACGACGGCAGCACCGCCGGGCCTGAAGAGACGGGGCACGTCGTCGTGACCTCACTCATCAACTATGCTATGCCTTTGATCCGGTATCAGATCGGGGACCTGGGCGTCTACGCGGACGCGCCGTGCAGCTGCGGCCGCGTGTGGCCCCTGCTGCGGTCGATCACCGGGCGCATCTCAGACACGTTCGTGACCTCCACCGGCACCCTGGTCGCCGGAGAATACTTCAACTATGTGTTCTACCTTCAGGACTGGGTTGACAGGTTCCAGGTCGTGCAGGAATCGACATCCAGCATCCGAGCTCGCATCGTACCGCGATACGACCTCCCGGGATTCGCCGCGGCGAAAGAAGCGGGAGTGGAGGAGATCGTGAAAAAGGTCCGTCTCGCTATGGGTGAGGACTGCGCAGTCTCTTTCGAGTTCGTCAACGATATCGAGCCGACCGCTTCAGGGAAGTACAGGTTCACGATCTCGCGGGTGCATGATCGCGCCTAAGCGACTCGGCCGGGAAGAACGCTGGGTACATCCTCGCGAGCCGTCCTAAAGCCAGGGCCGCTGATTGGCGATAACGGCAGTGAGCGAGGAGAGACGACCAAGGGCTGGGGCGACATGGACTGTTTCTATTCGGCACAGATCGACGAGCGACTCAGCGCGCGGTGGCACGAGTACATCGATCGCGCCTCATGGGCGCACTACATGGCCGATGATCGTTGGGCCGAGACCGAGCGCTGTGGGTCGGGTCTTACGGCTCGCCGCCCATTCTTCTTCTGGGCGGAGGAGGGCGGTGAGATCTGCCTCACCGCGGTCGGTGTCAGGCAGCAACTGCCGATTCCCGGCCGCGCCTTCTGGGAGTTCAAGAAGGGGCCCACGTTCATCGATCGGGACCTGTTCGGACCATGGCTCGACTGGCTGGTGCCCGCGCTGGGCCGCGACGCCGCACGCCTTCGCGTCGGACCGCCCGTACCACTTGACGACGGTGGCGATGACATCGAGACCGTCCTCGAGCGACACAGTTTCGTGCGACGCAGAACGATGGGCACATGGGGAACGCTGTGCGTCGACCTCACTCGCGAAGAGGACGACATCTTCGCCTCATTTCGCCGTCAGACCCGACAGGGGATCAAGAAATGCGCCGCGTCAGCCATCGCGGTCGCGCCGGAAGACAATCACGAGGGCTGGAGCACGCTGTGCGACCTGCAGACTGCGATGTGCGCCAGGGCGCCGGTGCCCTCCATATGTGAAGAGACAGTGGCCAGAATCAGCAAGCATTGGTTCGACGGCGGCGCGGGCGGCACACTACTCGTCGCCCGAGACACGGGGGGCCCTCGAGCAGCCGCTCTGGTCGTGGTGTACCGCACCACAGCCAACCTCAGGATGCTGCCGTCGGCCGTCCGGCAGAACGGCTCGAACGGAGCCCCAGCCTCCCATCTCCTCGTCTGGGAAGCCATGCGGTGGGCGCGCGCCGCTGGATGCACCATGTTCGATCTGGAGGGCTTCAGCCTAGTGGCCCAGCCGGGCGACCCACTCTGGGGAGTCAACCAGTTCAAGCGAGGATTCGTGCCCGCGGAGGAGCCCCTGAGAACGGTCGCTATCCACGAGCGGGTCTCCTGGTCGCTGATCGACACGTCGGCGCGGGCCTGCCGGAGAGTCCAGTCGAGCCTGCTTCGCTCCAGAGCTGAAGCAGCGACGTGAAACTTGTCGTCTCACTCGACGTCGAGGCCGATAACCAGTGGGATCATGGGCGTCCGCTCACCACGTACAACGTCCGTCACTGGGAGCCGTTCCAGGAGCTCTGCGAACTGCATGGGGTCCTGCCGACGTACCTCGTCACGTCGGAGATCGTCGAGGACGAACTCGCCCGGAACCTGCTGTCCAATTGGCTTGCCAGAGGAGCGGCCGAGATCGGCGCTCACCTGCACCCATGGAGCACCCCGCCGTTCGCCGAGACCGCGGGGCTCCGGTTCAACGACGGCTCGCATGCGTTCCCCTCACAGGTGCCGGACGACCTCCTGCGGGAAAAGGTCGCTCACCTCAGCGCGCAGATCAGCGACGCCTTCGCACGCGCACCGACGGCGTTTCGGGCCGGCAGATTCGGTTTCGACGGGCGCCTCGCGAGGCACCTTGCCGAAGCGGGTTTCATCGTCGACTCGTCGGTGACGCCACTGGTCTCCTGGCGCGACACGAGAGGCATGGGCACCGGCGGCCCGGATTTCTCCCCCTTTTCGATCGAACCCTTCCGCGTCAGAGGCAGTGGTGACCCCGGCCTCATAGAGTTGCCCGTCACAATCATGCAGACCTATCGCGTCTTCGACCGATTCCCTGGCCTGCTCGGCCTCTATAGATGGCTGCCCGTGAGAGCCGTCCGCAAGATCCTGCTCGGTTCGTGGCTCCAGGCCCAACCCATGTGGCTCACCCCACACCCCAACTACGGGCCCAAGGATCTCGCTCTCGTCTGGCGACGCGCTGAAGAAGCCGGTGCGAGGGTCGCCGTCATGATGTTCCACAGCAGCGAGCTCATGCCCGGCGGCAGCCCTTTTCGACCCGCACCTCAGTCTGTGCGCGAGATGCACGAATGTCTCGGCAGCTTCTTTGCCCACGTGCGCAGTCAGGGAGGAACCTTCGCCGGCCTCACGGAAGCCGCCCTCGACGTCGCTGCCGCCGGCTTGAGAGTACGCGCTCTGTGAAGGTGCTGTTTCTCATCGACTGCCTCGACAACGGCGGCGCAGAGCGGCAGATGGCCCTTCTCGCCACACATCTCCCCGCGGAGTGGGGGCGATCGGTCTGCGCACTGGACCGTGGACCGTTCGAGGACTACCTGCACGAGAAGAGCGTGGCCCTGGAAGTGTACCCCCGCACGCACAGCCTGGATCCCCGGCCGATAGCTAGCGTGTGGAGAAGCCTTCGGACGTTGCGTCCAGACATCGTGCACTCTTGGAGCTGGATCTCAACAATGGTGGCAGGACCGATGTGCCGCCTGGTCGGCGTGCCCCTCATCGACGGCACGATCCGCACAGGAGCTCTCCAGCGCGACCACCTGGCACTCAAACGGCTCGGCATGGCGTCGTCGAGCATGATCGTCGCCAACACGCATGCGGGACTCCAAGCCTGGGGCGTCGGTTCGACCAAGGGGCGCGTTGTACACAATGGATTCGACTGGTCGCGTCTCGACTCGTCCGCACATGACGGCGACTCCGAGACTGCTGCCGAAGGCCGAGTCGATGCGATCATGACGATCGTCATGATCGGCAGGATGGTGCCGGCAAGAGACTTCCGTGTGGTCATCGCGGCGGCGCGCCTGCTCCGCGAGGCGGGAGGGCGGTATCGCTTCCTGCTCGTCGGCCATGGACCTCAGCGCAACGAGCTCATGGCCGAGGCCGCAGATCTCGTCCCCGACGGGGCGGTGACCTTCCCGGACCCAGGCATCGAGGTCATCAGACACGTGCGTTCCGCAGACGTTGGCGTGTTGATGACGGACCCCCGATGGGCCCAGGAAGGGTGTTCCAATGCCATCATGGAGTATATGGCGTGCGGCCTGCCTGTCTTGTGTGGAGCGAGCGGGGGGAACCGCGAAATCGTCGACGACGGTCACACCGGTTTCCTCATTCCGTCGGCGGACGCACGGGCCCTTGCGCAGCGCCTTGAGTATCTGCGCGAGCATCGGGAACAGTGCCGGGCGATGGGCATCGCCGGTCAGCGAAGGATCGAATCGCACTTTTCGATCGAGCGCATGGTCGGCAGGTACCTGCGGATCTACGCTGAGAGCCTGGGCAGATGAAGAACCCGCTTCCATCGGAGGCCCGCGACCGTTTCGCCGACCGAAGCCGACTGCGAAGGAGCGGCCCGATGCTCGGGAATCGGTGCTGTGTCGGCCGCGCCGTCCGCACGCCTCTCAGCCATGGCCAGGGTGGCCACGGGCTTCTGCTACCATTGCCCCAGGGAGAGCGGCCAGCGACCACGGGGGTGTCTGTGAGGACTCGCCGATTCTTACCGAAAGGTGCTTCGTCGTGCGCGTTCTGATGCTCGTCCCCTACCCCACGATTCAAGGGCCCCTGCCGAAGATCGTGCCTCTGCTCATGGAGGCCTTGAGGCAGCTCGGCTGCGACGTCGAGACCGAATGCTGGAGCCGGCATTCCGACCACGAATCGTTGCTGGAGAAGACTCTGGGCCGAGCCGGGGATCTTGGACGTATTCGCACAAGATTGCGCGCCCGGCGATTCGACGTTCTCTTCATCACGACCGCGCACACGACGGCTGCGCTCACTCGGGACATCCCCCTGGTACTGGCGACACAGCGCTCGTGCCCGCACCGCGTGATCCAGTTTCACGGCAGCTCGTCCGCGCAGCTGTCTTCTCATGGCCACACCGTGCTGAGATGGGCATCGCGCCTGCTCATCAGCCACTGCGACGCGGTACTCGTGTTGTCTGAACAAGAGCGGCGGGAGTGGGCCTCTTTCTGCCCTGATGGCCGCTTCGAGGTCGTGGCGAACCCGTTCGTCCCGGCATCTGGCGGCACGGGCCTCGATGGACCTGCAGACAACACCGGCCGGCCCGAGGCAGCGCCGCAGCCGCGCTATCGCAGCGGAGTGCCGACGATCCTCTTCGTCGGCAGGCTGATGCCGGAGAAAGGCATTCTCGACTTGATTCGAGCCGTGGCAGAGCTCAACCGAAGTATGCCGTGCAGGCTGCTCGTGGCTGGCGACGGTCCAAGCGCTTCCGACGCCTCGGACCTTGCAGACGGGCTCGGGATCGGCGACAGGGTGGCGCTACTCGGCTACGCCTCGGAATCGGGACTGATGCTGTGCTACCGGGAGGCCGACGTCTTTGCGCTGCCGACCTACTACGCGGAAGGGTTCCCAACGGTCATTCTGGAGGCCATGAGCGCCGGCCTCCCTGTCGTCACGACCGCCCATAGAGGCGCGGTCGACCGTCTGGAAGAGGGCATCAACGCCCTCTTCGTCTCGCCGCGACATCCCGTAGCCCTCGCCGACGCCCTAGGCCGGATCCTTAGGGACGACCCGCTTCGCGCCGCTATGGCCGCCAGCAATCTGGCCAAGGTCCGGGAGTTCGCGCCGGAGGTGGTCGGGCCCCGGTACCTGGCGATCCTCGAGAGCGTGATCGGTGGGCCGGCGAACGGCCAGCACTTCGCACTGCCCACAACGTCTTGATAGCCGGGTCGCCAATGCCGCGTGAGCACGCCACTCGCCGCGAGGACGGGCATCATCTCCAAGCCGACGCACTCGCCGCGGCCTTGACGCACGCCTCGTGGCTCAGGGCTTACGGCCCCACCTCGTGGGACCAGTACGACTTCTGGGCCAACCCGGTCGGCCGCCGTGCAAAGGCCCTGTACTACCGGCATGGCCTTCGAGCCCTGCCCGTGGTGGCCCCGTTCGTCGTGCTCGACACCGCAGCGCCACGCACCCGCCGACTCTTCTGGCATCGCCAACGCTTTGCGATCGCCGATGCGCACTACGCGATGGGTTTCTTCGCGCTGGTCCCCCACGATCCACGCTGGCGAGGTCCCGCAGAGGCCTTCGTCCAAGCTCTGGTCGCGGAGCGATGTTCGGGACAGACGGAGTATTGCTGGGGGTATCCGTTTGACTGGGAGACCTGCTTCGGAACGTGGGGGGCCGACACCCCACTGATCACTTCCACTCCCTATGCTTTCGAGGCGTTCGAAGCCGCTTACAAGGCGACGATGGACCCGCGGCACTTGGAAATCATGCAGTCCATCGCCAGGTTCGCACATGAGCAGGTAGGCACGGCCGAGGTGGCGCCAGGGGTCCGCGCCTCGGCCTATTCACCAAACGACCGGCGCAGAGTCGTGAACGCCAGTGCCTATCGCGGTTTTCTTCTGGCGGCTGCAGGCTCGCGTTTCGACCATCCGGAGTGGCTGGCGGACGCGCGCGCGGCGCTGGCTTTCGTCCTCTGGAGTCAGCAGGACGACGGGTCCTGGTTGTACGCGATGGACGGAAAGGACGCGTTCATCGACAATTTCCACACGTGCTTCGTGCTCAAGAACCTTCAGAAAGCATGGCTCGTCCTGCGCGATGAGGAGCTGCGTCACGCAATCGACAAAGGCTACGCCTTCTACAAGTCACATCTGCTCGACGCGCGCGGCCTTCCCGTTCCCTTCGCGCGTACGCAGCGGCTGATGCTGCAAGGACGGGAGCTTTACGACTACGCGGAAGGAATCAACCTCGGCCTGCTTCTGGCCGATGCAGACCGTGACGCTGCGTCGATCGCCATGACGCTGCTCGCGGACGTGCTCGACCGCTGGACCCTGGCGGACGGTCACTTCGCGACGCGCGAGACGATCTTCGGACGCAACACCGTGCCTTACCATCGATGGGCGCAGGCACAGATGTTTCGCGCGCTGGTCTGCGCGGCAGAGGGGCGGATGGGCTGATCATGTGCGGGATATGCGGGATAGACCACTACCGAGACCGGCGACCGGTGGACGAACGCCTGCTGCGCCAGATGACTGCGGTGATCGCGCACAGAGGCCCCGATGACGATGGTTTCTTCCTCGAAGGCAGCCTCGGTCTGGGGATGCGACGGCTGAGCATCATCGACCTCGAGGGCGGCGCGCAGCCTATTGCCAATGAGAGCGGCTCGGTCGTCACCGTCTTCAACGGCGAGATCTACAACTTCCGCGAGCTCCGTCGCGAGCTGAAGTCTCTCGGACACGTGTTCAGCACACGAACCGACACCGAGACCATCGTGCACGGCTACGAGCAGTGGGGTCTCGGCGTTCTCGCCCATCTCAACGGGATGTTCGGGATCGCGATCTGGGACAGCGCACAGCAACGCTTGGTCCTTGCTCGCGACCCGTATGGAATCAAGCCCCTCTACTACTACGATGACGGTTCAACTCTCCGCTTCGGCTCGGAGATCAAGAGCATTCTCTGTGACGACGCGGTGCCCCGTAAGGTGGATCGCGTGGCCCTCGACGCGTTTCTGACTCTCTCGTACGTCCCGTCACCGGAGACGGCTTTCGCAGGCATCGCGAAGGTGCCGCCCGGCTTCGCCGCTGTGTGCACCCCCGATGGCTGTCGCCTTCGCCGATTCCATTCCGTCGTGCCTCGTGTGCTCGACGTCAAGAGGTCCGACGAGCCTTTGCTCATCGAGCGACTGCAGGATCTCATCGCCGCCGCTGTGCGCCGGCAGATGGTCGCCGACGTGCCGGTCGGCGCCCTGCTGAGCGGCGGCGTCGATTCGACCACGACTGCGACCATCATGAGCGACCTGTCCGACCGGCCCATCGACACATTCACTGTGGGGTTCGGCAGTGACTACGACCTGGACGAAACGCACTATGCTCGGCAGACCGCACAGCGTCTCGGCAGCCGGCATCACGAGATCATCGTATCCGCGACTGAGTTTGCCGACTTCTTGCCGCTGTCCGTGTGGCATCTGGAGGAGCCCGTGGCCACCGATTCAACGCTGGCCTATTACAAGGTGTGCGCACTGGCCCGACAGTCCGTGAAGGTCGTTCTCACTGGCCAGGGAGCCGACGAACCGTTCGCGGGCTACCCGCGGCACCTGGGAGAGCGCTACGGCGGGCTGGTCCGCCGCCTGCCTTCTGGCCTCCGGGAAGGGGTACTTTCCCCCTTGGTCGAGCACCTGCCGCGCACCGAGCAGCTGAAGCGCGCCGTGCGCTCTCTCGGCATTGCAGACGCGGGCGAGCGCCGCGCGGCGGTCTGGACGATTATGGACTCCGACTTCAGGCGCCGCCTGTACCGCGATGGACGGATGGCCCCAAAGGCCACCAACGTAGGGGGCTTGTGGGAGGATGACGTGCGCGACCTGGACGCGCTTAGCCAGATGCTCTACCTCGATGCCCGCCTCTCACTCGCCGACAATCTGCTCATGTATGGAGACAAGATGGCCATGTCCGTGTCCCTCGAGGCACGTGTCCCATTTCTCGATCTCGAGCTCATGCGCCTGGTAGAGAGCATCCCGGCTAGCCTGAAGATCCGCGGCTTGACGCGCAAGTACATCCTCAAGCGCGCGGTCGCCAAATGGGTCCCCAGAGACATTATCCAGCGCAGGAAGATCCCGTTCCGGCCGCCCATCGATGAATGGCTGCAGTCAGACTTGACGTCGCACGTCTCAGACCTACTTCTAGCGGAAGGCTCAGGTTCCATGGAGTACTTCAATCGACAGGCCGTGAAGCGCATGATCGACGACCACGCGGGCGGTCGTCAGGACTACAAGCGAGCTCTTCTCAGCCTGCTCGTTTTCGAGCTCTGGCACGGTCAATTCATTGCCCCGACCCGGAGGGCGTTCCAGACGGCGCTTCGCAACCGGCCGGGGCGACACAAAGGGCGGTAGCGTGAAGATAAGCATCTTTGGTCTCGGCTACGTGGGCACCGTCACCATGGCCTGTCTAGCCAGAGACGGGCATGATGTCGTCGGCGTGGACGTCAACGCGGAGAAGGTCGGGACGCTTGCCGCGGGTCGTTCGCCGATCGTCGAACCTGGACTCACCGACCTCCTTGCTCGTGCGCTGGCGCGAGGCGCCCTTCGCGCCACGACCGTGGTCGCCGAAGCGGTCGCGGCAAGCGATGTCTCACTCATCAGCGTAGGTACGCCTTCGCAAGACAACGGCGCGCCGGACCTGGGCTTCGTGGAGCGCGTGTGCCGCGATATCGGTGTGGCTGCCCGTATCAAGGACAGGCCGCACACGGTGGTGCTGCGCAGCACTGTTCCACCGGGGACCACGGCCCGCTGCGAGACGATCCTGAGAAAGTGCTGCGGCCAGGAGTCGATGCACGTCGCGTTCAATCCGGAGTTCCTGCGAGAAGGCTCGGCAGTCTTCGACTACGACAATCCTCCCTACACGATCATCGGGACCGAAGACATAGCCGCTGAGGCCCACGTACGTGATCTGTACGCGGGCGTCGACGCACCGGTGATCGTGGTCAATCCGTCGGTGGCCGAGATGGTCAAGTACGTCGCCAACGCCTGGCACGCCACGAAGATAATCTTTGCGAACGAGATCGGGCGGATCGCCAAGCAGAGCGGAGTAGACGGCCGGGAGGTGATGGACATCATTACGAAGGACCGCAAGCTCAACGTTTCCAGCGCGTACATGCGTCCTGGCTTCGCATACGGCGGCTCCTGCCTCCCGAAGGATGTGCGCGGGCTCATTCACCAGGCCCAGCAGCACAATGTCGCAGTCCCACTTCTCTCGGCCCTCCCGCTCAGCAATGCGCTGCAGATCGACGCGGCGGTGACAGCCGTGCTGAGGCTCAGACCGCGAAAGGTCGCAGTACTCGGCCTCGCGTTCAAGTCGGCGACCGACGACCTCCGCGAGAGCCCCGCCGTGGCGTTGGTGAAGCGGCTGGTCGGCGAAGGCTGCGAAGTGGCCATCTACGCGCCCGACGTCAACAAGGCACTGCTCATGGGCACCAACCTCACATACATCAGGGAGAACCTGCCGCACTTCGAGGCACTGCTGGCCGACGAGCTCGAGGGGCTTCTTGACTGGGCCGACGTGTTCGTCGTAACAAATGCGGATGGGGAGTTTCGCGAGGCGCTCTTGCGGCGCAGGCACGCCGAGCCGATCGTCGACCTCGCGGGGCTCTTCCCATCGGCGGTCGACCTTCCCGGGTACGATGGTATTGCCTGGTAGCGTCCTTATCGTCGTCGAGAACCTCCCCCTGCCCTTCGACAGACGGGTATGGATGGAGGCCACGACGTTGCGCGCCGCCGGCTGGGGCGTCTCGATCATCTGCCCGACCGGCAAGGGATTCGAGGCACACCGGGAAGTCATCGAAGGCGTGCACATCTACAGGCACGATCTGCCGCCCGAAGGAGGGGGAATAGGCGGGTATGCACGCGAATATGCCGCGGCCGTTTGGCACCAGTTGCGGCTAGCGCGGCGCATCTGGCGCGAACGGCCGTTCGACGTCGTCCACATCTGCAACCCGCCGGACCTGCTCTTTCTCGTCGCCGGGCTGTACAAGATTCTGCATGGCGCCCGGGTGATCTTTGATCAGCACGACATCATGCCCGAGCTCTACGAAGCCAAGTTCGGACGGCGCGACCTGGGCTACCGGGTGGTCTGCGGCGCCGAACGTCTGACGTTTGCGATGGCCGATGTTGTGATATCGACGAATGAATCGTATCGCCAGATAGCGCTGTCACGCGGTCGCAAGTCCGCCGCGGACGTCTTCGTCGTGCGAAGCGCCCCGGATCTCGCGCGGTTCCGGCCCGTGGAGCCCGAGCGGAGCTTTTGCCGCGGCCGTGAGCACCTTGTCGGCTACGTCGGCGTCATGGGGCCGCAAGAGGGTCTCGACCACTTGCTTCGCGCCATACACCTAATCGTCGATGGCGATGACCGCCAGGACATCTCGTTCATGCTGATCGGCTCTGGCCCCAGCCTGGCTGACTTGAAGTGCATGGCCGGCGAGCTAGGTCTTGACGACTACGTCGAGTTCCCCGGCCGAGTCCCCGACGACGAACTCGTGCGAAGACTCTCGAGCTGTGACGTCTGCGTGAACCCAGATCCGAAGAACCCCTTCAACGACTCATCGACGATGAACAAGATCCTCGAGTACATGGCGCTGGGGCTGCCGGTCGTTCAGTTCGACCTGAAAGAGGGCCGTCGTTCGGCTGCCAATGCAAGCCTCTACGCCAGACCCAACGACGACAAGGACCTCGCGGCGCAGATCGTGCGGCTTCTGGACGACCCCGGCATGCGAACCGAGATGGGGCGCGAGGGGGCACGGATCATGGCTGAGCGGCTCGAGTGGCGCCATCAGGTCCCGCGGCTGCTGGAAGCGTACGATGCCGCACGAATGCGGCCGGCAAGACTCCGAGTTTGATACCATCACCCCGTGCAGGACACTCTACCGGGAGCCCCACTTTGGCCGAGGCTGACACCAATTCATCCGTGACACTCCGCGACTATGTGCGCGTCGTTTGGCTGCGGAAGTGGCTCGTCGTCATCGTCATCATCGCGTGCACGCTGACGGCGTTCTTCGCTGCCAGTCTCAAGACGCGCGTCTACAGGGCGACTTCCCTTCTGATGTACCAGCAAGCCCCCGACATCGCTAACCCTTTGGGCAGCAATTCGTCCACCGACATCAATGGCCTCACGCTGCAGGTCCAGAGCGTGGTCAATACTATCAACAGCCCTGCGCTGAGCAGTCGAGCGCGTGACACACTCGGGGCAGGCGGCTCCGAGGTGCGAGGTTTCACCGTCACGGCATCCATTCTACCGCCCGACTCCTCTGCCGGCAGCACTGTGTCTGATGTGGTCGCCGTGACCGCCGAAAGCACGCGGCCCGCTTTGGCTGCCGCCGCTGCGAATGCTTACGCACAGGCTGTCATCGACCTCCGCGTGGAAAGTGAACAGGCGCGACTTCGCGCCGCCCAGGATGCAATCACCGCGCAGATGAAGCTCTTTCCCACAAAAGACTCGAAGCTTTCTACCGACTATCTTCTGCTCGCGCAGCGTCTCCGCGACCTGCAGGTCGCGGAGGCCACCACGACCGGAGATTTCAAGGTCATCCAGCCGGCCACCACTCCCGATTCCCCATCCGCACCCAAGCCGTTCCAGTCGGCTGCGGTTGGCTTTGGCGTGGGACTGTTCGCCGGCATCGCACTCGCCTTCGTGGTAGGCCAGTTCGACACCCGAGTCAGGAGCCATCGCGAAGTCGGAGAGATCCTCAATCTTCCCGTGCTCGGACGCGTGCCGCACGTGTCGCCCCGACTGCTGCGTGAGGGACCTTTGGTCACGCTCAGCGAACCGACCGGACCCGTCTCAGAGGCCCTCCGCATGTTGCGCAGCAACCTCGATTGGTCACGGATCGACCACGACTGGAGATCCTTGCTGATCACGAGCACTACGAAAGCAGAAGGCAAGACGTTCACCCTGTGCAACCTGGCCGTGACCCTGGCGCTGGCCGGCAAGAAAGTCGTAGTCGTGGATGCTGATCTGCGCGACCCTCGCGTACATACTGCGTTCTCGCTGCCGAACGGAAACGGCCTGACATCCGTTATCCAGGGCTCAATGAAGCTGCCTGAAGCCCTGAAGGCCTTCCCGCTGGGAGGATTCAACGAAGGGAGCGTGCGGGTGTCTCGCAACGGCGTCGCCTCCCCATCGACTTCTCAGAGCGGCTCGCTGCTGGTTCTCACATCCGGACCCCTTCCGCCGAACCCCGGAGAGATCGTCGCCTCACGCAGGCTGGCGACGACGATCAAAGATCTGTCCGAACTCGACGCCGACTATGTTCTGATCGATTCTCCGCCCGTGTTGAGCGTCGGCGATGCCGGAGCGTTGGCGTCCTCAGTCGATTGCGTCCTTTTCGTGGCCAACATCGAGCAGGTGCGGCGTCCGGCGCTCGAGGATGGTCGAGAGGCGCTCGACTCCTTGCCGTGCCGCAAGCTCGGTCTGGTCGTGGTCGGCGAGCGCCTGGAGCCGGCAAACTACTACCACTACGGAGGCAGCTGACAACCTAGGCGCTCAGGAGCCCATCAAAGGCTGAAACGTCCCTAGCAGGCTACGCAGGAGGTGGTTCGTCTATGGATGGGCTCGAGCAGGGCAGGCTGGAGGCAAGTTCGATGATCTCAAGACGCGTCGTGTCACCTCGCTCCAGGCCTTATATCGCTTCATTCGCGGCGGTGATGCTGGTTTCACTCGTCGTCAGGTTGATCGTGTTGCTGCTCACGTCACCAGTGCTCGCGCCGGACTCGATCGAGTACATGCATCTCGCTCGTCTGATAGGTCAAGGTAGGCTGGCGGCAGACTTCGGCCTGCGACCTCCCGGCTACTCGGTCTTTCTGCTTCTGCACGACTTCGATCCGAACCTCGTTCGCATCACGCAGATGGCCCTCGGACTGTGCATCACCGCCGGATTGTACTGGCTCGTGTGGAGATTCACTGCCAGTGTCTGGCTCGCTTCGATCGGGGCGCTCTTGTACGGCACCAATGTGGCACAGATCTTCTTCGAGTCGTCGGCGGTGACCGAGACGCTCGCAACGGCGCTCCTGTTCGGGGCCGTTCTTCTTTTGGTCTGCCTCACCAACGATTCGCGAGTGGCGTTGAAGCTCGTCGCGCTCGGGCTGGCAGTAGGTGTCGTGCCGCTGGTGCGACCCGTGTATGTCTTCGTCCCGGTCCTCTTCATCTTCCCCGCCGCCGGCGCGTGTCGCTTCGGCCACCGGCAGCGGCTGCTCCTCTACCTCCTCCCGGCCATGCTGCCCGTGATCATGTGGGTGACTTTCCTGGGCACATCCTTTGACTACTTCGGTCTGCAGACGGCCTCGGGTTTCGCGTGGACGAACCACGCGGGAGCCTACGTCCAGGACGCCCCCGACAAGTACGCCGTGATTCGCGACATCTACCTGCAGCACGTTGCCACACACCACGGTCACGTGAACGCGATCTGGGCGGCGATCCCTGAGATGGAGGCGGCGACGGGACAGTCCTATCCGCAACTGTCCAAGACGGTCCAAAGCATGTCATTGACGCTCCTGGCAGCCCACCCGGCTGGCTACCTTGGGCAAGTCGGGCACGCCTTTCTCGACTTCTGGAAAGGAATGGGTGTCGTCCCTGGCTGGGAACCGGCGCGGGGACTTACCGACACGCTCTGGAAGCTCTCTCGCTACCTCGGGATCCTGGTCAACGTCGTCTTCGTGCTCGTGGTTCTGGGAATGGTGCTGAGGCGCGTCCGCTTGCTGCGAGTGCCCGCCCTGCCGTGGCCATCGGTGTGGATGGCATCAGTCGTGCTCATCACGGCGATTGCACAAGCCGGGGTCGAGTATGGTGACGGCCGGCGGTTCAGCATGCCTACACAGCCATTGGTGGCAGCCATCGTCATGTTCGCTGTGGCCACGTGGATCCTGAAGCGCCCTGTTCCGCGCGGTACCCAAGAGCCCTGAGCTACTGCACGCTCAGCGCGTTCGCTCCGGTCACCACTTGGCGATTGCCGGCCTGATCGATAGCGTACACTGTCCAGGTGTAATCGCCTTTGGCCAGACTGCTAGTGCGAAGTTACCCCCGCCGGCCCCCACGGATCCAGCCAAATTGCAGGGAAAAGATGAACTGGAGCGGGTGGCGTTGCTGTCTACTTGAAGCGCAGCGGGATGGTGACGCCGAGGAGCTCGAAGGCGCGCCGCTGTAGAGGGGTAGGCAGCGTGAGCTTCTCGAAGGTGACG
>Ga0075524_10000032_pt1 | contig 22633 bp, 15 predicted proteins | sample NGEPerone_FD_76826 | JGI IMG/M metagenome (GOLD analysis project Ga0075524, IMG submission 76826) | Arctic peat soil microbial communities from the Barrow Environmental Observatory site, Barrow, Alaska, USA - NGEE Permafrost154B-one | ecosystem: Environmental > Terrestrial > Soil > Wetlands >...
CAAGCTCTATCTGCTCGACCGTGACGAGTCCGGACTGCAAGCCACCCAGCTCAGCCTCACCGGTCAGGGGTTGCTCGAGGGCGACGAGGTCATCCTTGCCGACATCCGCGACCTCGAGACCTTGCGCACCGTCTTCGCCGCCACCAAGCCGGACCTGGTGTTTCATGCCGCGGCGCTGAAGCATCTGCCCCTGCTGGAGTCCTATCCGTTGGAGGCCTACAAGAGCAACGTGCTCGGCACCTTGAACGTGCTGACCGCGGCCGCCGAGGTGGGTGTGGGTACCTTCGTGAACATCTCCACCGACAAGGCCGCCGAGCCGACCTGCGTGCTCGGCTACAGCAAGCGTCTCGCGGAACGGCTGACGGCTGACTTCGCCCGCACCCAGCAGGGGTGTTACGTCTCGGTGCGTTTCGGCAACGTGCTGGGCTCGCGCGGCTCCGTTGTGCATGCGTTCACCGCCCAGATCGAGCGGGGCGGCCCGGTCACGGTCACCGACCCGGATGTTCAGCGTTTCTTCATGCTCATTCCCGAAGCCTGCCAACTGGTCCTGGAGGCAGGTTCCATCGGTGCCAATGGTGCGGTGATGGTTCTGGACATGGGTGAGCAGGTCAAGATCATCGATGTGGCCAACACGCTGATTCGGATGTCCGGTCGCAAGGACATCGACATCGTCTACACCGGCCTGCGTCCTGGCGAGAAGATGGGCGAGGACCTCTTCTCTCACTCCGAGGATCACCGGGCCACAACCAACCGGTTGGTCACCAGCGTCGACGTTCCCGCGCTCGGAGTCGGCGAGATTGCGCCACTGAGTATTTCCACCCACCAGCAGGCAGTTGACTGGATGCGCCAAGAGTCCGCCCAGTCTGTGCAAACAGGAGTCTGATGTCTCGCATCTTCTTGTCCAAGGCTGACGTCACCGAGGTTGAGGAGCAGTACATCCTCGACGCGGTGCGCTCCGGGTGGGTCGCCCCGCTGGGGCCGGCTGTTGACGCGTTCGAGGCCGAGGTCGCTGCCCGGACCGGCGTCGCGCACGCGTTGGCTCTGGCGTCAGGTACTGCCGCCCTGCACCTTGGCCTGCTAGAGCTTGGGGCCGGACCCGGCACTGCGGTCATCGTGCCGAGCATGACCTTCGCGGCCTCAGCCATGCCTGTTGTCTACACCGGTGCAGAGCCGGTGTTCGTCGACTCGCGCGACGACGGCAATGTTGATCCCGGGCTCATGATGGAGGCCATCGACACGTTGCAGGCCGAGGGCACGGTGGTCGTGGCAGCGATGAGTGTTGACCTCTTCGGCCGCTGCGCCGACTACGACGAGATTGTGCCTGGCCTGCAGGTACGCGGCGTCCCTCTCATCGAAGATGCCGCTGAGGCGCTCGGAGCTGCCTATCGGGGACGCCCGGCCGGTTCCTTCGGCGAGGCGGCCGTGTTCTCCTTCAATGGCAACAAGATCATGACCACCTCCGGTGGGGGCATGCTGCTGAGCAACAACGAGCACCTGATAGAGCGGGCCCGCTATCTGTCCACCCAGGCGCGCCAGCCGGTGGATCACTATGAGCACACCGAGGTCGGTTTCAACTACCGCCTGTCCAACGTGTTGGCGGCCCTGGGCCGCGCTCAGCTGTCCCGCTTTGAGGGCATGCTCGCCCGTCGCCGGGAGATCCGCGAGATGTATGTCGAGGGCTTGTCCCACCTGCCCGGAGTGGGCTTTCTGGGACGGGATACGGGTGCTCAGGGCGGCAGTGGTCGTGGCGACGAGGAGGACAACTGCTGGTTGACCTGCATCAAGCTGGATCCTGACGCAACGACGGTTACCCCGAGCCAGCTCATCAGTGAGCTCGCAGGCGAGGACATCGAGTCCCGGCGCCTGTGGAAGCCCATGCATCTTCAGCCGGTCTTCGCCTCGCGGCGATCCTTCGTGAATGGCCAGTCGCAGCGTCTCTTCGACAGTGGTGTCACCCTGCCCAGCGGCTCGGCCCTGCAGGACGATGACATCGAGCGTGTCCTGAAGGTGCTCAAGACTGTTCTGGCTGTGGGTTGATGACCCGGGGACACGACCGGGTTAAGCGAGTGGCTGACCTCGTTGTCGCCGTTCCGATCTTCGTCCTCACACTGCCCATTCAGGCGGTGACTGCGATGGTCCTCAGGGTCCGCCTTGGCAGCCCCGTGCTGTTCAGGCAACGTCGCCCAGGACTGCACGGAGAGCCGTTCGTCATGGTCAAGTTCCGCACGATGCTGGAGGAAGACCCCGAGCACGGGCTGGCTGATGACGCCTCGCGGATGACACCACTGGGCCACTGGCTGCGAGCGACCAGCGTCGACGAGCTGCCCACTCTGTGGAACATCATCCGGGGCGACCTCTCCCTGGTCGGTCCCCGACCCCTGCTCATGCAGTACCTGGACCGCTACTCTCCCGAGCAGGCCCGCCGACACGAGGTTCGACCGGGTCTGACCGGCCTGGCCCAAGTCTCCGGCCGCAACGCTTTGAGCTGGGAGGACAAGTTCCGGCTCGACGTGGAATATGTGGACCATCATTCACTGGGCGGGGACCTCAAGATCCTGCTTGCCACGGTGCGGGCCGTGGTGAAACGCGATGGCATCAGCTCCGTCGGCGAAGCCACCATGCCCGAGTTCCGTGGTACCGATACAGACAAGGAGAACTTATGACTACGCAGTTGGTCATTATCGGTTGCGGCGGCTTTGGCCGTGAGGTCCATGACGTCGTCGACGCCATGAACGCGGTGAAGCCGACGTGGGATCTTCTGGGCTATCTCGACGATCAACCGGATCCAGTCAACGTTTCCCTCGTTGAGTCCCGCAGCTCTAGGGTCCTCGGCAGCACGAACTGGATGATGACGGCTGAGAAGGAAGTCCAGTTTGTCATTGGTATTGGCGCGGGCAGTATCAGGCAGGTCATTGACGAACGTCTCTCCTCCGCCGGCTTCGGCTCAGCCATTCTGGTGCACCCTGCCGCCACTATCGGTCATGGGGTTCGCATCGGTGAGGGGTCGGTTATCTGTGCCGGCGTTCGAGCCACGACCAACATCAACCTGGGTCGGCACGTTCATCTGAACCTCAACACGACGGTCGGGCATGACTGCACTCTTGAGGACTACGTCACGATCAACCCCCTCGTCGCCATATCTGGCTGGGTTCACATTGGCAGAGAAGCCATGATGGGGACCCACTCGGCCGTTCTTCAGAACCTCTCGATCGGGAGCAGGTCGACGGTGGGTGCCGGCTCTTGTGTGGTCAAGGATGTTCCTGCCTCAACGGTCGTCAAAGGGGTACCAGCCAGATAAGCGCTGCGCTGTACTCAACCAGCCAACGCCGAGGTGCATCGCCAGCCCGTAGACCGGCGACTTGGTCCTGAGCAGGGGCGCTCTGCAGGAACGTACAATTGGACCCCGGACGGCCTACGGTATGGCCTCTGGTGAGGAAATGGGATCGGGTCCTGGCGATCGGCACGCACACCGACGACATTGAACTGGGCCCCCCGCCTGTGCGTCTCCTACCGGCCGCGCTCGAAACTGAGAGCGCTGGCCAGGCAGTATCGCGACTACGGTCGGTCGGTGGCGGCGGGTAGGCTCCCGCACGAATCGTGGCGCCAGCAGGCTACTTCGCTGCCAGGACCAATGGTGCAGGCACCTGGCGTGGGGCTGGGGTTTCTTGACGAGCCGCGTCTGTGTCGGGCAGTCAGCGTCCGGCGCATCTGACCATCTGATAGAGCGTGTAGGGGCCATCCTTGGCAATCCTGCGGAAGGCGTCGGATGAGCCGACCGCATCGACACCTGCATATTCGGTGGTTCCTCTGGTGCCCGCCCAAGCGAAAGGACGACCCCCTGTGATGGCGAATTTGACATGCTGGCGGCGCGCAGCGGCGCAGACTTCGGGCGAGTTGCCGGCGTCGGCCAGCCTCAGAGCAAGCAGCATCCGATCGCCGGCATATCGAGTTTTCTCCGTGGGGAACAGCATGTGCCGGCCGCTGACGATGTACATGTAGCTGCCGCCGTTCCATGCGTTCTCGGCCACAACCGCATCGAGCGGGACGAGCCGCCCTAGCCTGTGCAGAGCGGCCAGTTCCTGGTCGCTCACCCAGGAATGAGATGGGTCTGGGTGGAAGTACGGGTGCAGGACACTGCGATGAGCATGCACATAGCCGCCCCCACTAGCCACCACGAAGATCAGGGACACCAGCACGGCTGAGACCCATTGCGGCAGTTTCGAGCGGGCCGTGAGGAATCGGGCGCCCGTTGCCAACGCCAGCGTGGCCAGAAGCATGGCGGGCAGGACGACTATCGCCGCCAGCCGAAACGTGTTGTTGTTCCACGGCCATGTGAACAGCCGCGTCGTCGAGGAGCCTATGGCGACACTCGAATAGAAGGCGGCGCTCGTAATGACTACCGCGGCCACCAACCACTGGCAGCCTCGATGCCGCAGCATGATGATGCCCCCGCCGACCACGACCAGTGCGGCCAATGCCCAGAGATCTGCCGCGCCCCGCGGGGCAAGGAGCAGCGTGTCACGGAGGCCCTCGTAGGGGGGCAGTTCTGGCCCGGGTTTGCCGAACTCCATCATTCTGCCACTCTTGCCAGTGCCCAGGGTGGTGGCGAGGAAGCCCACCGCGGTGGCCAGGACAAAGCCAGCGGCTGAGACCAGTGCCCGCCTTGGATGACCGTGCCGCATCTCCCATGCCTTACCGAGCACGACACCTGCCACCATCAGGTAGCCGAACAGCAGAAATGTGACGAAGGAGTTCGGATGGGCCACGAGCAGTGCGGGAACGGTTGCCAAGAGCAACACCGTTGCCCGGAGTCTGCTCGCCAAGGGTGGGGACTGCTTGTCCGCGGCTGACAGTGCTACTGCCAAGAGAGCGAGCGCCGCCGGTAGCAACGCCATTCCAAAGAAGTTGGGCCACAAGACGCCGTAGCCCATGAGTATGAATGGGTATGCCGAGAATGCGACGCTGACCACACCCGCCGAGAGCGTCACGGCTAGATCGGACCCGAAGAGGGTGCGCGCAAGGAAGATACAGCCAAGAGGCCATGCCACACCAGCGATCACAAGCACAAGGCTCGATGTGCTCACGACGACGGATGCGCCAGACAACTGGGCGATGGTCGCGACCATCGTGTGAAAGGCCGCCTGGTAGAAGCCGGGCGCGGTAGGAGAGGCGAAGGTTAGAACGTGGAGGAAGGATGCGTCATGGTGCTCCACCATCCACTGCGCCGCGCCCAGGTGAAAGATCGTGTCCGGATGCTGCGGAAATGCTTCAGGGGTCTGTGAGACGGGGATCAGAACGAGCGCGACGATCGCTGCGGCTATTGCCGTCGCGACCAGTACGGCGATCGGAAAGCGACTGCGATCCTCTGCCGCGGTGCGCCGGTGCAGAAGCCCGCCAAGCGTTGCGGCTAGCAGCCACAACGCCAGCACGCCGGCGATGAGTGGCACCGGCCCCCACGGAACGCCGATCACCGAGCTCGTGACACTGACCAAGACCAAAGCGGTCGTCGACAGGCCAGGCGCAACCGCGACAGCGGCCAGCCGCGGCGCGCGCAAGAGGAGAGCCGCAATAAAACCCGGTACGAAGAGAACCACCAGTGCCACAGCCACCACTGGAATGGCCCCGGGCCAGGATGTGGTTCCTGGATCTAGCAACGGCCGACAAGTCTCAAGTTCACTGCGGTAGTCTAGCCGGGCTGGTTTTTGGTTGAGTAAGGCTGGGCGTGATGTCGAGAGCGCCTGTCGGTTGATCTGCAGTGAAACCTCGGCAGCGAAAGGCGTTCCCTTCATTCGTCATTGGAGATCGAGTGCTTCAACGCCTGCGGCGATGGTGCCTAGCGCGCATGCCACTGGTTGCCCACCACACCCCCGATGACATCCCCAAGCCGACGGTTGTCAGGGGAGTCCAAGCACGATGACCCGGCTCAAACCACTTCCTTGGCTGAGGCGTGTCCGAAGCAAGTCTGGGGGTGTTCTGTGGACAGCGTCCGGACTTGTTGTGTCCAGCGTCGCAACACTTGCCGCGAACTTCTACATGGTCGCCCAAACTCCCGTGAGCACATACGCGGACATCGTCGTGCTCACCGTCACGCTGTTCATCCTGGGCAATATCTTTCGGCTCGGCGCGGACCGGATCTTCGTGGGAGAGGTCCACGCGGCCGAGCACAAGAGCGGCGTCGTCGCGGCAACGGCCCGTGGCGGCAGCATCTTGGCATTCGCTCTGCTTTCGGGACTTGTGGCCAGTCTGCTGGCCTGGCTGCCACCGGTGTCGACGATCCTCAACCGCGCTCTGTCCGCTCCCTTATCCACTCTCGAGACGCTGCTGGTCAGCGTCTGGCTACTGAGCGACGTCACACGGCTCGTGGCGAGCGAAGGGCACCGATCTCGATACAAGTTCGCGCTCGCGACGATCTCAGGCATGGGCGTTCGGGCGCCTCTCTTCCTGCTTCTCGTCCTCGCTCTTCAGCTGGGTGGACTCAGTCTGCAGCGCACGACCCTGTTGTTGGCGGCCGCCCTGTCCTCGCTCGCGGTGTCAGTCATCGCGTTCTCGACCGTTGGCCGGCTCTTCCCATGGTGGCACGGCCGGCCGTGGCAGACTGCCCGTCCCTTGTGGAGGGGCCACATGGCCATGGTCGCAACTACCCTTGCGGCCGGGCTCATCGGAGGGGCCGACGTGTGGATCGTTGGCGCCAGCATGGGGGGCTCATCTGCGGCCCGTTACGCCTTCGCGGTGACCATGGTCGCAGGTATCAGCATCCTTTCGGCGGCCATCGCATCGGGGCTGAGCCCGTACATGGCGGCAGGCCTCAACAACCAGGATCTCGAACCGATGCGGCGGATGATGGTCTCCCAGGTTCGCGGCGCGAGCTTGCTCGCAGTCATGGCGTACGTCGGTCTGCTCGTGTTCGCGGAACCACTGGCGACCCTTCTGGGCGGGGATGCCTACAAGGGTGTGCTGCCTCTGGTTGCCCTGCTGGGCGCCGGTCAGCTCATTTGCGTGCTGGCAGGGCCAAGCGGAGGAGTCATCACCGTGGCGCGGCTGTACCGTCTCTCCGCCATGATCACCGTCTCCGTTGCGCTGGCAGCGCTCGTACTGGAGGCCATAGCCGGGTTCTGGGGGCAAAGCGAGGTTCTCATCGCGCTGGCTTCCGGGGCAGCCACCGGCGGATACCACGTGGTCAACAACATCGCACTCTCCCGACGTCTCTCCATGACCACGCACGTCTTCAACCGGATTGGTGCCCAGAGACCATGAACCAGGTGACGAGACTTCCCGTTCGCCGGGCAACGAAGGGCCTTCCCGAGGCGACGTCTTCAACAGCGAGAGCTGGCGCCGAGGCGTCGGACCGCAGGCAGGGAACAATGATCACAAGCTCTGAGACCCCCCAGTTCCTCCTCTCGATAGTCCGATACGGCGATCCGCGGACGGTCGTCCACCTGCCTGGTCCGACCGATGAGCATGATCGGCCTTCGGCGCGCGAGGCGGACAGGTTCCCGGCATCATGACGGGCCGGTTGGCAGCCGTCCGCAGGGATCTCGAGGCTCTCGGATCGGGCACTCCGGTCCGGGCGGCATACGAGGTCGGCAAGCGGTCTGGGGCTCACGGGCTGACGCTGCGCCTTCTTGCCAGGACCGCCAAGCCCAGTCTGCTCGAGGTCATCCAGGCGTTCCGCCCGGTGAGGACCGTCCCCGCTGCAGCTGCCGCCCGCACTCTCGAAGATGCCCGCCGCATCGTTGAGGAAGGGCACCGGGCCTTCGGTCTTCGAGTCCCCGTCACAGAGCCCGATGACTGGAACAAGATCGGTGACTCGGGCAAGCGCTGGCCGGGCGACCGCTATTGGTGGCAGATCGACATCCGAACTGATCGCCGCATCGGTGACGTCAAGTGGACGTGGGAGATCGGCCGCCACCGTGACCTCGTGGTGCTGGCCCGGGCGGCCTTTCTTGAGCCAGATGGCCGGTGGCGTGATGAGCTGGCTCAGCGGCTCCGGTGGTGGTTCCGGAGCTCGCCGGCCGAGCGCGGGATCCACTGGTACTCCAACCTCGAGATCGCTTTGCGGGCGATCTCGTGGATGCAGATCTACGCCCTGTGCTCCGAACAGCTGCCCGCGGACGTGCTCGAGAACATGTCCATGTCCGTCAGCCTGTCCCGGCGTCACCTGCTCGTTGACTTTCCGTACACGGTCAGCAGCATGCGGAACAACCATCTGCTGGGGGATGCGCTCGGACTGCTTGCCATCATGAGGTTCACGGGTGGGAGGGCGGGGAACCGCTTGTCCCTGATCGCGGAGAAGTCCTTTGCACGCCAGCTCGGGCGGCATATGCGAGCCGATGGTTCCATGATCGAGGACTCGGTCTGTTACCACCGGTTCGTGATGGAGATGCTGACGGTGAAGCACCTTCTTGGTGATCACTCTGAGGCAACGACCACCGCTCTTCGCGGCTCCGCGCAACACCTGGCCCGCCTGGGCGCACTCGAGGGGGAGGTCCCGCAATGGGGCGACTGGGACGAAGGCCGAGTGCTCGCCTCGTCGGGGAACGCGCTGGACCTGGCCGGGTCCACTGCTCTCGCACTCGTTCTGACCGGTGAACCGGCGGGTGCGTCCTGGCACGACAACTACGACGAGGTGACCTGGTACGCACCCGATTCGAACCCGGTGGGTGCGCCGGGTCTGCTGGCCGAGCCCGCCACGGCGAGCATCTCGGTGGTGTCCAGCGGCGGTATGACGAGGGTGTCGGTCGGCGAGTGGAACGTGTGGTTCAAGGCAGGCACAGGTCCCTCGCACCAGCACGCAGATCTGACGCACGTGAGCGCTCGCGTTGGTGACCAGTGGGTCCTGGTGGATCCGGGCACCGGGACCTACAACGGTGAGCTCGAGATCCGCAACGCTTTCCGCACGAGCCGGGCGCACAACGGCCTGCGCATCCTCGGTGAGGAGATGTTCCTTCCCCACAGAGCCTTCAGGTGGCTCAGCTCAGGCACGGTGCAGTCAGGGACGCCGGTGAAGACGCCCGATACGGTGCTCGTCTGGGCTCTGCATGATGCCTTCTCGCGGCTGGGGGAAGGCATGCGGGTCGCCCGGGCTGTTCTCGTCACCAGGGACGGGCTGACGATCGTGGACTGGCGTGAGAGTGACCAATCCGCAGAGCTGACCGTGCCATTGCCTCCGTCCGCAGAAACCGGGGCCGGGACGCTTCGGGTCGGCGTTCGTGACCTGGCAGTCCATGGCCTGGACGACGCTCGCCATACCCGGGGGTCCGACGATCCGTTTGGTGGTTCGTACAGCAGGACCTATGGCAGGTGGGAGCCTGCGCTCTGGCTTGAGAAGACCATCGCGGGACCGGGCCCTTCCACCTGGGGAGTATGTATGGCCAACGCGGATCAACCCGAGGTGAGGACAACGGACGGTCAGGTGTCCATCGGTGGGACTGTGCTGTCGTTGGCCTTCCGCGAGGGTGGTGCGAGCCTGACTGTCACCCAGGACGGGACGACGCGTTTGTACACCGCAGGGGAGACGGTGTGATGACGCCACGGCGGGTCCTTGTGCTGAACCACTTCGCCGTGCCGCTCGGTGAGCCTGGCGGCACTCGCCATACCGAGCTGTTCAGCGCTCTTCCCGGGTGGGACCACCTCATCGTCGCGGCGCGAACCAACCCCTCCACACGCAGGGCACAGCAGAATCGGCCCGGCTTTCGGTTCGTGCCGGTGACCCCATACGGCTCCAACGGAATCGCCCGAATCGGCAACTGGGTCAGCTACGCGCTCACAGCCACGGTCAGCTGCCTGCTCAGCTTTCGCCGTCGCCCCGACGTGGTCTACGCCTCTTCTCCACATCTGCTGGCAGGGCTGGCTGGGGCCATCATCGCCGGAGCCTTCCGCAGGCCCCTGGTCCTGGAGATCCGCGACATGTGGCCGAAGGTCCTCGTCGACATGGGGCAGCTGGCTGAGAGCTCTCCGATCTTCAAGGTCCTTTCGAAGATCGAGTCCACGCTCTATCGTCGGGCCGATCGCATCGTTGTCCTTGCAGATGGTGTGCGCAGGATTCTGATCGGGGTAGGGGTGCCTGCCGCAAAGATAGAGCTGATCCCCAACGCCGCTGACCCTGAGTACTTTGAGACGGAGGTCAGTCGAGACCAGGCCAGGAAGCGTTACGGCTTCGGGAAGACGACCTTTGTCTACACCGGCGCTCATGGGCCGGCCAACGGGCTGGACCTGCTTCTTGACGCCGCTGCCGGTGCCGGCGACGCTGCGGACATCGTCCTCGTCGGGGACGGGGTGAGCCGTCCGGGACTCATCGAACGCGCTCGCGGCATGGGTCTTTCCAACGTGCGGTTCCTTGACCCGATCCCCAAGACGGAGATCCCTGTCCTGCTGTGCGCTGCTGACGTGGGCGTCCACTGCCTGGCCGACGTGGCCTTGTTTCACTACGGCGTGAGCCCGAACAAGGTCTTCGACTACATGGCAGCGGGCAAGCCAGTCCTCACCAACACACCCGGCGATGTCGCAGCCCTGGTTCAGGGAGCAGGCGCCGGAGTGGCGGTGCAGCCGACCAACCTGGCTGATGGCATCCAACAGATGCTCTCCGCCGGTGCGGCGCAACGGGAGATCTGGGGTGCGAACGGCAAGTCGTTCATCGCCCGTGAGCAGTCGCGCAAGGCAATGGCTGGACGGCTATGCACCCTGCTGAACTCGGTTGCCCGCTGACATTGTCACCGCGCTGACCTGCTCTATGGTGCCCAACGAGAGTGACTGCGCCGCGGCCAGCATCGTGGCCGTCGACTCGAGGGAAGCGCGCAGGTCCGCGGACCCGTCGGCGCTACCGTCAACGACCTTCCGGAAGATCTCGAGGTTGCGGACATGCCCCTTGTCACCCGAGGCGATCTTGATGTCCTTGCCGTCAATCGTCAGCTTCTTGTAGTCGTCGATGAGAACGGAGTGGCCCCGGCCGAGGACCTCGAGGCGCTCCTTGGGGGTCGAACCGTGACCATTCTCGGCATACGTGACGGTGGCCAGCGAACCGTCTGCGTACGATGCGGTGACGATCAGGTCCTCCTGCAGAAGCGTCTCCCCGGCACCGCCACCCATCGCGATGACGCGAACCGGGGCCGACCCGATGATCCACGACATCACGTCCACGAAGTGGCAGACCTCCCCGAGCAGACGACCGCCTTGGCGCCGGTCCTTGTACCAGTGAGCGTCCGGCAGACGTCCGGCTGAGACCCGGTAGTTGGCCACCAGGGGTCCACCGTCCTTGGACAGGGTCGCGATGGTCGCACGCACCGCGTCGCTGTGCCGACGGTTGAAACCCACCCACAGGTGGCCGGTCGACGTGCCCAGCGCGTCGACAATGCTGCTGAGCTCCTCGTCGGTGAGGGCCAGTGGCTTCTCAACGAAGACGTTCTTGCCCGCGCGAAGCGCCCGAACCGTGAGCTCAGCATGGCTGTCATGCCGGCTGAGGACGAAGACGGTGCCGACGTCGTCAATGCTCAGCAGGTCATCGACGTCCGATGCGACGATCCCGACTCCATGGCGCTCCGCAAGGTGGCGCGCGGTGAGTCCGCCGGATGAGGTCACGGCGGCCAGGTCCGTCCACCCTGCCTGCTTCAGCGCAGGGACAAAGGTGACCTTCGCGAAGTTGCCGGCTCCGATGATGCCTGCGCCGCCGGCGACGACACCAGGTCGGGCGGTGACAACGATCCGTTCCGGTCGAGCCAGTGGATCCAGGTCATAGGAGAACTGAACGGCGAGAGCCTTGGGGTCAGCGCCGATGGTCGCGTAGGCCTTTTCCGCATCGTCGACGGTGAAGACGTGAGTGACGAGGTCGTCAACGGTGACCCGACCGCGCGAGACCAGGTCCAGGAAGGCCTCGATGTTGCGGCCCTCCGTCCAGCGAACGTGTCCGATCGGGTAGTCGACCGCGAACTCCTCGTATGAGCGGTCGTAACGACCTGGACCGTACGAGCGAGCGAAGCGCAGCTCGATCTCCTTCTCGTAGAAGGGAGTCCGGGCAAGTTGAAGGCCCACGTCGCCCACCACGACGATCCGGCCCCGGTCGCGCACTCTCGCGCACGAGTTCATGACTGGGTCAGAGGACTGCGTTGACGCCGTGATCAGGACGGCGTCCACGCCGCGGCCGTGGGTATGCGCCCTGATGGCCTCGGTGGTGTCGTCACCGGCCTCAACAAGTCCCAGAGCACCCGCCGCCGACGCCAGCTCTGTCGTCCAGGCGCGAAGGTCGACGCCGATGACGTCAAGACCGGAAGCGAGCGCCAACCGCGTGGTGAGCTGCCCGACGAGGCCAAGTCCGACCACGCAGATGGTTCCTCCAGGAGCCACATCGGCCTGGCGCAGACCTTGCAGGGCGATTGCGGCCACGGCACCGAATGCGGCTGCCTCATCCGTGACGTTGTCCGGGATCGGCACCGCCAGCAGGCCTGGCACAACCTGGATCTCGGCGTGCCCCGCCGATGCTGTGGCGACGCGGGTTCCAGGGGCCAGTGCCGGAGCGGCCCCCCCGGCACTGATCACGATGCCGGCTGCGCTGTATCCAAGCGGCATGTCCTCGTCGAGGCGCGTCCTGACCGCCTGGACGGTGGTCTTGAGTCCGTCGCTCTTCACCTTCTTCAGGACCTGCCTGACCAGGTCCGGCCGTGCTTTGGCCTTCTGGAGCAAGCTCGCGGACGCCAGCTCGCGGACGGCGCGCTCGGTGCCGGATGACAGGAGCGAACGGCGGGTGGCAACCAGGACATCGGTGGCCGAAGGAGTCGGGTTGGGCACCTCCACCACCCTCAGGGTGCCGTCACCGATGGACTGGACGACCTGTTTCATGCGCTGCCTCTCTGAGCTGTCTGCTTCCGCGGAGGTGTCAGTGACAACATCCGAACGCCAGGGACAAGGATACTGACCTCACTTCGCCGGGCCTGACCGGTCGGTTGCGAACCAAGCTCCACGACACTCGCCTGTGGCCGACGATCACGTCGGCTGGATGAGGGCCGCGGTCGATGCCCGGGCGCCGGTGGGGAAGAATCGGCGGTCAGGAGTGGCGTGTGTCAACGGACTGCTGGGCCGGTTGCAGACGGGACGAGACACGCTTGCGGCTAATTGCCCGACGTTCGACCAGGTGCCACGACAGCGACGCCATCAGCAGACTTCCGGTAACGGCGACCAGTACCGCGCTGGTGCCGCCGAGATGCTGGCGCAGACCCGAGTACAGCATCAGGTTCACGACAATCATGTGCCAGACATAGGTGCCGAAGCTCAGATCCCCAACCCGTTGCGTGAACCACTGAAATGCTCGTGGTCCTCGCTCGCCGACGCAGATAATCACGTAGCTCAGTGGGATGGCCGCCAGCAACGCCAGGTGAACGTGCTCTCCGCCCGTCAAGCGGTTCGCAGCGGTGATCAGGACGTATAGCAGCGCCGACCCGATAGCCGCCCACCATCGTAGAGGCACCCTCTCCCTCAGGTAGTACCAGGCGATGCCGATGCCGAAATACCACAGATAGGGCAAGAAGCTGATACCCAATAACTTCCCGGGCAGGCCAACCACCAGCCCAGAGCCGAACGCCAGCAGCAGGGCAAGCGCCGTGAGGGCAGGAAGGAATCGCTGACCCATCCTGTGTGCAGCCATGACCAGGATCGGGACGATTACGTAGAAGCTGACCTCGGCCGGGATCGTCCACAGGCTGCCGTTCACCGTGCCGATACCGAAATCGTGAAGGAAGGCCGGGCTGTAGACCGGGATCAATGCCAGAGCCGACCCTATCCATGCAGCCCCGCTCAGGCTGGTAACTTCCGGGATCGTCGCTGCGCCGATCGCCACCACGAGGATCGCGGTCACAAGGATGTAGGCGTAGATCGCGGGGGCAATCCGGAGCAGGCGGTTGACGTAGAAGTCAGTCCAGCTCGCCCCGATCTGGTGAAGATGGTCGGCGGACCGGAACACGAAGAGGCCGCTGATGATGAAAAAGGCGCTCACCCCGTCGTAGAACCACCATGCCCCGCGGGGCGCCAACCAGAAGAAGTGCGCGTCGAGGTGGACTGTCGCGTGCTACACGACGACCGCGACCGCGGCCAGCAGGCGCAAGAAGTCGTAGGTGTTCCTGCGGCCGCCTTCGGAGCTCTTCCTCATGTGAGAACTTTACTCAACCCCAGTCTGACCACCGCTCAATTGGCCGGCCTACGCCCATGGTGCATGAGTACCGAGTTGAGACATACCGGATCAGCGGGTAGACCTGCGTGACTGGACCGCCGAGCTAGCTTCCGCCGCCGGAGGGCTCGGCTTGACAGAGGCCGGGGCTGCAACCAACGACGCAATCCGCGGGCGCACCCGACGACGGGATGTTGACGCCATGATCATCACCGCCTTGACATCTTCTTCCGATCCGGTGATGGCTTGTGCGCGTGTCCAAGACGGTGGGCGGATCGAGGTGGCCGGCGGCGTGGGTCTGCAGTTCGCCTATACTCCTTCCTACGAGAAGGAGAATGAGTTGCTCTTCGCCCGCGACCGTTCCGACGAGGAATTTGGGGTTGACTACTCGGCTGGCCATGTCCGCTGGAACGAGGGGTGCATCATCGAGACCTACCTTGATCCTTCAATTCATGGATTGTGGGGTGCTCTTCGGTCCGAGTCATGGCCATGGGCCACGGCCGGCGTGAGACTATCTCCCAGGATGTTTGGTGAGATCGTGGAGGGTGCGCGAGAGGGTGAACATGATCTGACGGCTTCCCTCGAGACCAGCGAAACCATGTTGACTGCCGCGGCGTTATTGGCCGCATTGAAAGACGGCACGTTCGGGCAGTGCGCATATGGCCGCTAGTCCTCGTCGTCAAAGTAATACTGATATCGCTACTAAATTTCTGCGACGTCGACAGGCGATGATTAGCGCCTTGGTGATGCGCGTGGGGGGCACCGCTTTGACGGCTGTTGGCCTTGTCGTCGGGGTTCGGCTCCTTGGAGCTGAGCAATTTGGGGTTTCAGTACTTACTCTCGCTGTGGGGGTTATTGCAGCCTTTCCCGCGACGGCTCTGGAAAGGTTAGTTATTCGCCTGACGGCAACAAGGATGAATCACGGGGCCAGGGCTGTGGTTAAGCTCTGCAATGTTTACTGCTGGGGACTCCTCGCATTGACTATCTTGGGCACCATAGCGGCATCCTTTCATTCCCGTGAATGGGCATGCTTTGTCGCAGCGTCAGGAATGACGGCTGTCATGTCGAGCCTCGTCACCGTTCGTCAAGGGATCAACCGCGCTCTCGGGCGACTGTTTTGGGGACAGGCTCCCAATGAGGTGTTTCGCCCTCTGGCAACATTGGCCGGCTACGTTGCAGCACACTCCGTTGTTCCGCTCTCGATGAGTGGATCCGCCGCGACCTTGATGGCGTCAGCGCCAACGCTGCTGCTAATCCTCTTCGCACCGTCTGCGCTGGACCCGTCAAGCGAGGTCACTGTCCCAGAAGTCGCGGGAGATCACCTTCGTTCGTTGCGCATGGTGACGCCTGCTATGTTCAGCCTGTTCATCATCTCGGCCGTGGCGATGGCGATTGAGAGGGGATACCCACTGCTCATCGCCGCAAGCGCGTCCAGCGCAGAGGTGGCGGTATTTGCCGTTGCAATGCGGATTATCCAGCTAGGCGGTTTTGGGCAAGCGTTCGGCATCTTCTTCTACTCACCTCAACTCGCACTTGCTATGAGGCCGGCAGGCCTCGACCTAGCGAATGTCCAGCGCTCCGTTCGCGCGATCCGCCTCTTGGGGCTCGGTACGGCATTACCCGCGGCCGTCCTTTGTATATTCTTTCCGAATGAGATCGAACACCTGTTAGGCGGTGCGGTGGACCTGAGTGATGTGTTGGTGCTGACATCCATCGCCGTTCTCGTAGGGTGGCTGGGTGGACCCACTCAGGCTCTGTTGATCATGGCTGGTCGCGAGAGATCTGTCGCGGCGTTCTACGCTGCTGGGGCCTTGGTTTCGTTCGTCATCTTCGCGTCGGTCGATGCGAGTGCAGTCCGAGCCGGCATGCTTGCGACGACGGCCGCCTACGCATCATGGAATGTAGCGATGATTGTTCGCGCTCGCCTGATATACGGTCGCCTGCTATGACACATAATATACATAGCGTCTACACTCGGATGCTTGAACCGAAGATTTCCGATCAGTCTCATTTCCGATCAGTCTCATATTGGAGCCAGAATGCGGTCGACCGTGGTGATTGCAGCGAATCTGCGCAGCCCGCACTTGCCGATCTGGGAGCGTCTCTTAGCCGACGAAGGGGTTGAGCTACTTAGATTCGACACCCATCCTCCGGTGACGGGGATCATCTCGGCTCTCAGGTTCGTGTCTAGTCTGGTTCGTATGCGCCGAACCATTCACAGGATGCGACGGCACGGGCATGAAGTCCTCGTGCAGGCTCACGGTGCGGGGCGCGCGGGGGTATTGGCCACCACCATGCTTGACTCGAGACCTTGTGTCGTCGTCCACGGAAGCGAGGTACTCCAGGCCAGAAATAGGTCATATCTACTTCTGCGTGCAACCGCAGTCGTCTTGTCGCGTTCCCGAAGCGTCATCATCACCTCAGAGGCTACCCGAACCGAGGTTCTAGCCCTGACGTCTAAGTCGCCCCCGCGGGTCACGCTGTTTCATCCTGGAATCGATTGGAATGCGTTCGCGGGCGCTTGGGAAGATCGGCCGTCGGGCTCCCCCCAGAGCCTGCTCTCGATCCGACGAGTTCTTCCGCTGTACAACATCGCGGAGATCATTGAGGCATTCCAGGGATTGCCCCTAGAAGTTGAGGCGAATCTGACCCTCCTTCAGGGAGACGTCCCGCCAACTGAAAACTACCTTGCGGGTGTCCGGGGGATGGCGGCACTCGATGAGCGAATATTCCTTGAAGACAGTTTTCTGGATCGCGCGAGGCTCGCAGAGGTATACAAGAATACCGATATTGCCCTCTCACTAGCCAAAACAGACCAACTGTCTTCCAGCATCCTTGAAGCGCTTGCCTCAGGATGCGTTGTGATCGTCTCTGATCTGCCCGCCTACGCTGCCTTAGGTCGCCTCACCTCATTGATTCGCGTTCCTCTCCCGATCTCCTCAGCGGTTCTCCGAGCTGCTATAGAGGACGCGATGCTGCTGCTGGGAACACCGAGTGAGAGATCCGGGGCAGCTCGTCACCGCCGCGCCGTCGACGCTCGCGCAGCGTTCGAGTCCAACAATCGAGCCATGAAGAACTTACTCGGTGTAATCAGGTCTGGGGATGCTTCAGACACGTAGCGATTTGCTGCTCCGATCCAGTTCTGAACGATCGAGCGCTCGCATCGTCCGTGGAGTGCGCGGGCGAGGTCCCTGGGGCGGCGGCAACATAGTCTTGTGCTTGCACGTCATGGTCTGTCCATCTGATCTCGTCCCCTCGGAGTACACATGTTTGCCAATGGCATCGCGGTCATCGGTCTCGGCTACATCGGCCTTCCAACCAGCGCAGCTCTCGCCACCCGTGGGATCCGCGTCAAGGGCGTCGATGTCAACGAACACTTCGTGAAGGAGATCAACGCGGGTCGCGTTCCCATCGTTGAGCCTGACCTCGACATCGCAGTTGAGGCGGCAGTTGCCCGTGGCAACCTCACAGCGTCGACGGAGGTCCCCGAGGCTGACGCCTTCCTGATTGCCGTTCCCACCCCCTTCAAGGACGACCATCAGCCGGATCTGTCGTACATCATGTCTGCGACTGACTCGATCGCCCCCAAGCTGCGCGGCGGCGAGGTGGTGATTCTGGAGTCGACCTCACCTCCGAACACGACTCTGCAGATCAGCAAACGGCTGAGCGAGCTGCGGCCCGACCTGAGGTTCCCCCACAATTCGGAAACGCCCGATGTCCACGTCGCGCACTGCCCCGAGCGTGTCCTGCCCGGCCGCATCATGATCGAGATGGTTACCAACGATCGCGTCGTGGGCGGCCTCACCCCGGCATGCTCCGAACGAGCTGCCGAGATCTACCGGATCTTCTGTGAGGGCGAGATCCTGCTGACGGATGCCACCAGTGCGGAGATGGCCAAGCTCACCGAAAACTCGTTCCGAGATGTGAACATCGCGTTCGCCAACGAGCTGTCCACGGTCTGCGACGAGGTCGGGGTTGACGTGTGGGAGGTCATCCGCTTGGCGAACCACCACCCACGGGTCAACATCCTCAGTCCCGGTCCGGGCGTCGGCGGTCACTGCATCGCCGTCGACCCCTGGTTCATCGTCGCCGCTGCTCCCGAGCAGGCTCGGCTGATCCGGACAGCGCGTGAGGTCAACGACGACAGGCCAGGTCGGGTCGTCGACTCGGTCGTCAAGGCAGCCGGGACGACCTCAAACCCCGTCATCGCCTGTCTCGGCCTGGCGTTCAAGGCCAACATCGACGACCTTCGGGGGAGCCCAGCGTTGGCAATCACACGGCAGGTCTGCGAGCGCCTCCCCGGGGCGACGGTGCTCGCCGTCGAGCCGCATGTGAGCGAAATGCCGAAGTCGCTTGTGGGTGTCGACAACCTCTCGCTGGTCGACATCAGTACGGCTCTGCCGAAGGCCGACGTCGTGGTCCTGCTGGTCGACCACGACCAGTTCACGTCCATCTCCTCCGCCGACCTCGAAGGCAAGCAGGTCATCGACACCCGTGGACTCTGGCGCTGAATCACATTCTGGACAAACCGCGTTCCAAGGTTGGCTTCAGACGATCGGATTGAACTCCGGGAGGCGACTTCCCAGACCCAGCATGTGGGCGATCGCGGCCACGCAGCGGTCGGCCGCCGCGCCGTCGCCATACGGGTTGACGGCATTGGCCATCCTCGCGTAGGCGACCTCATCCTCCAGAAGTCTCAGCGTCTCCTCCAGAATCGTCGTGCCGTCGGTCCCGACGAGAAGCACGGTCCCCGCCTCGACCGCCTCGGGGCGTTCGGTTGTCTCACGCATCACCAGGACCGGCTTCCCGAGACTCGGGGCCTCCTCCTGGACCCCGCCCGAATCCGTCAGCACGATGTGCGCCGCCTTGAGGAGGTGCGCGAACTCGTGGTAGTCCAACGGTTCGGTGAGCAGCACGTTGTCCAGCCCGGCAAGCACCGGTTCAATGACCTCGCGAACGATGGAGTTGCGATGCATGGGCAGGATGACCGTGAGGTCCGGGTGCCTTTGTGCGACGGTTCGCACGGCCCCCATGGCCTCGGTCATCTTTTCCCCCCAGGACTCGCGGCGATGGCATGTGACGAGCAGGATGCGCCGACCGGAGACCACAGCCGCTGTCAGCTTGGGGTCGGTGAAAGAGACGTGCTTGTCCGTCGCGGTCCGGAGTGCATCGATCACGGTGTTCCCTGTCACCGCGATGCTCTCAGGGGCGACCCCCTCAGCCTCGAGGTTGGCCCGGGAGGTCGAGGTCGGCGCCAGGTGCAGCGTGGAGATCGGGGTGGTCAGACGGCGGTTGGCCTCCTCGGGGAACGGCGAGTAGATGTTGCCGGTCCGCAAGCCCGCCTCGAGGTGTACAACCGGGATCTGGTGGTAGAAGGCGGCCAGCGCAGCCGTGAACGCGCTGGAGGTGTCGCCCTGGACGACGACGACATCAGGCAGGACGCGTTCGAGAAGCTCGCTGCAGGCAGTCAAGGTCCTTGTCGCGATCTGCGTCAGGGTGGCACCCGGCGACATCAGGTCCATGTCGAAGTCAGGAACGATGTCGAACAGCTCGTTTACCTGGTCCAGCATCTCCCGGTGCTGTCCTGTCACGGCCACGATCGGCCGCAACGACGGATGCGCACGAAGAGCCGCAATCAGCGGCGCCATCTTGATCGCTTCGGGCCGTGTCCCGTAGATAGTCATGACGCTTTGCATTTATCTCTCCGTCTTACTGCCCCTACATTGAGCAGCGCGAACAAGACTCTACTGTGCAGCGATGTGGCGGGGTCGGCGACAACGCCTGCAGGTCGCATCGACGAACTCGGTCTCGACGGCCACATGTTCTTCTGCTCTTCCGTGATCGGGAACTTGACCTGTCTGGGGCGGCCTCAAGCGGCAGATCCATTCTCGCTTTTCACGACAGTTGCGCATCAAGGCGATGGGTCTTTACGTTGGTGCGCACAACCACAGCACCTCGGTGGACAGAAAGGATCGCAGCGCGGAAGCGCGTGCGCCGCATCCAGATATGCTTCCCACGCTCGTTGACATCCATCTGAGAGGCGGATCATGCGCTCGTTGATGCGTGCTGCCCGTCTTGGCGCCGGGAGGGTGCTCACGCTGGATCTGGCTGAGGGTGCTCTGCAACCGAGCCGGTTCGTGGTCTCGCGGCTCCTGCTGATCACGGCCATTACCGCACTGTTGGTGGATCGCCACGACAGCGGGAGTGTGGCTTGGCTCGGAGCCGCAGTCCTCCTGCTGGTCACCGCGATCGAGCCCATCCTGCGTCGGCTTCAGCCGCGTGGCGAGGCGGTCCAGCTGCCAGGCTTCCGGTCGCCTCCCGGTGTATCGAGCGCTCGAGCACTGGGGGTCGTGGCCCCAGTGGTCCTCGTCATGTTCGCGGTCTTGGCGCTTTGGGGCGTGGACCCGTTGTGGCTTCTGGCACCGGCCGGGGTGCAGTTCGTGGTGGCGGGTCTTGTCGGTGTCACCGGACTGCGTGCGCATTCCGGTCGCCCACGCCAGAGGCAGGCTCTGCGTGCCGCTCTGGTAGACTACGCCCCCGAGTTCGTCGTCTACACAGCTCGCCGCGGAGGCGTGTACCAGCTCAAGATGTGGCTGCCCTATCTGGAGCGGTTGGGTCGTCGCTACGTCGTCGTCACCCGCGAACGCGCTGCACTGGAACCGCTGAGCAGTGTCACCGGCGCTCCGATCGTGGCTCGAGACTCATGGCGGGACCTCGATGACGTCGTAGTGCCCAGTCTCCGCGCGGCCTTTTACGTCAACAGCGTCGCCCTCAACGCCGACTTCGTCACCTACCGTCAGCTCACCCACGTCTATCTGGGCCACGGGGAGTCGGACAAACCACTCTCGGGCCATCCCGCCCACGCGATGTATGACCGGATCTTCGTCGCCGGCCAGGCAGCGATCGAGCGCTACGAGCGCAACGGCGTTGTCATCCCGGCGCAGAAGTTCGTCGTCGTTGGACGGCCCCAGGCTGCGGTCATCGCGCGCGCGGAAAGGCTGATCGGCGCAATCCCGGCACCGGCGATTCTTTACGCGCCCACCTGGGCCGGATACAACCAGACCTCGTCCTACTCGTCCCTGGACCGTGGGCCAGTGATCGTCGCAGCCTTGCTCCGGCGGCGAGGTCCGGTGATCTTCCGGCCGCATCCTTTCAGCCGCGAACGGGCAGCCGAGCGCATCTGGGTCGACCGCATCGAGAAGTTGCTCGTGGACGACGCCAGGGCTACCGGGCGAGATCACAGGTGGGCTGAAGCGGGGAGCTTCGACGAGAGCGCCAACACTGCTGACGCGATGATCGCCGACCTTTCCAGCGTGCTGACCGAGTTCCTGTACGCAGACAAGCCGATGGCCGTGGTGGCCTGCGAGGGACCGGTGCAGCGGTTCCGGGGTGACCACCCGGTGACCGAGGCGGCGTATGTCATAGAAGCAGACCTGTCCAACCTTGAGTCTGTCCTCGATGAGATGGTCGGCGTAGACCCTCTCGCTGGGACGCGCGCAACAGTGCGGCGGCGGTACGTCGGCAATGAGGAGAGCGATGTTGAGCCGGGAAATGAGTTCGCCAAGGCGGTGCTTGAAATCCTCGATGCTGGTGGAGACCGAGCGCAGCGCTCGACCTCGGCAACCGGACGCTGACAGTCACCACACGTGAGGCGCAGCTGGGTCCACCCGGTACCCTCGGTCGGTGAGCTCTTTTCGTAACGTCGCCGTCGTCCTGGCAGGTGGTGTGGGAACCCGTGTCGGGCTCAACATCCCGAAGCAGCTGATCAAGATCGCGGGCCGGCCGATCATCGAGCACACGATCGCCGTGCTGCAAAGCAGTCCCCTGATCGACGAGGTCATCGTCATGATGGCCCCGGGTCACCTTGACGCCGTGAGGGCAATCGTGCGCGAGGGTGGCTACGACAAGGTCACCCAGATCCTGGAGGGTGCGGACACGCGCAACGGCACGACGGCCCGCGCGCTCGGAGCGCTGGGGCCGCAGGAGTGCAACGTCCTGTTCCACGACGCCGTCCGTCCGCTGCTGAGCCAGCGGATCATCGCCGACTGCGTCGCCGCGCTGGAGCTGCACGAGGCCGTCGATACGGCCATCCCCTCGGCCGACACGATCATCCAGGTCAACGAGTCCGACGAGATCAGCGACGTATTGCGTCGCTCGGAGCTGCGGCGCGGTCAGACGCCGCAGGCGTTCCGGTTCTCGGTCATCTCCCGCGCCTACGAGCTGGCGGTCAAGGATCCCGACTTTACCGCGACGGACGACTGCACCGTGGTGTTGCGCTACCTGCCGGACGTGCCGATCGCCGTCGTCCTGGGTGACGAGCGCAACATGAAGGTCACCGAGCCGATTGACGTCTACCTGGCCGACAAGCTCTTCCAGCTCACCAGCCACGACCTGCCCCAGCAACGCACCGAGCAGGAGTACCGCGACGCCCTCGAGGGCAAGACGGTCGTGGTCTTCGGCGGCAGTTACGGCATCGGGGCCGAC
>Ga0075524_10000036_pt1 | contig 22043 bp, 16 predicted proteins | sample NGEPerone_FD_76826 | JGI IMG/M metagenome (GOLD analysis project Ga0075524, IMG submission 76826) | Arctic peat soil microbial communities from the Barrow Environmental Observatory site, Barrow, Alaska, USA - NGEE Permafrost154B-one | ecosystem: Environmental > Terrestrial > Soil > Wetlands >...
ATCAGGATCACAAAAACAGATAAGGACAGGAACAAACCATCAGTACAAAAAACCATTGAAAACATACCAAAAACGTGATGGATTATAGTAATTGAAATTAAGGTCGTCCAAACTATACCAAAAATGAAAACCAGATTTCTTAACCAGTTAAGATTAATGTCTTTAGAATTAGAAAAATTATTAAAAATATTTATATCGAGTTTCCTAAAGAGTTTGATAGTGAATAAAAAATATATCGTTCCTGACAATGCTGTCAGGATTAAAAAAAATAAGAATAATAAAGGGGGATCATTATTCATAGATAGCTGTTCAATGTTGAGTTTTACAGCTGTCCCCGGGAAGAAAGAGGCAATCAGAAGATAAATATTAAATAAAATGAAGGGGATGAAGTGGAGAAAGTCTTTTTTCTGAAGCTGTTTTTTTTCTGAAACTAAGGTGAATATGTAATAATACAAGAATAGACCATGCAGCATAAAAAGTGAAATAAAACTGACTGAGAGCAACTGGAAATGAGTAAACAAATCATGTGAGTAAAAAGAATAAACTCCAATAAATATACCCAGATACAATAACCATAAAACCAAAATTATGTCGTGTAATGCTTTCGGCCTTTTCTGCAGTAATAAAACTGTGAAAAAGAAAGCATTAAATGACGCAATCAAAAAGATGAATTTCATAAGCGCTAAATTAATCTCTTTTTTCCCTTAACTTTTTATATCAATGCAAGAATAATGTAATCCGCATAGAAGACATCTCTTCCCTCATTCTTCTGTATGTAACTGCATCAAGTTCATCCAATCGATTGGATATATGTCTTTGGTATTGCCACTCTTTTTTTGTTGAATAACCCGTTCTGAGGTTTCGGAAAGAGTACCGTACTATATTTTAATAATGAAGAATTATTTTTTTAGTGTAACTAAATCTTTTATTACCATTCGATTACTAAAAAGCCATATAATATGGACACAATGCTTACGTGGAATATGGTTTTACTTTTTCTGATAGTAAGCACTTTATGCAGTCCGTTTTGTAAATCCACGTCTTACCATTTGGTATCCCGATCTGAAGAAATAAGCTGCCGGCAGCACAAACATATGCATAAGTTTTGTGTAGGGGAAAATCATAAAAATGAAGAGCCCGGTAACTATGTGCAATTTGTAAATAAGGCTGTGACCGGCAATTAAAGAGCCTGCATCGGGTTGAAATGTGATGACCTTCTGCGCCCAGGCACCTAGGGCTGCATAGCTTTCTACCGAAGATCGGGCGGTGGTAAATATAGAGATTATGCCAAGCGACATTTCAAACAGTAGCAAAACGATCAGGAAAAAATCCTGTGGTTTGCTGTTAATTCTCAGCCTGTGATTCAGCAGGCGTCTGACTAGTAATATTGTTATGCCCACTAACGCTGCGGTGCCAAAAATCGATCCCATGATAATTGCCAGTACTTTTTTTGTTGCGGTCGTCATTACGATATGGTAGAGGTGTTCCGGTGTAAAAAGTCCTGTAAAATGTCCTATAAACACTAGGATAATGCCATAATGAAACAGGTTACCGCCCCATCGCTGACCCTTTTTCGAGAGAAACTGGCTCGATTCAGCCTGTAATGATTGCGACGTTTTAACAATACGCGTAATGACACCAAACCAGAACAGCGTCATTGCAATATGAGGCAAATAGGTGAAAAACAGGTTATTGATATAATTATCCATAATTGCTATGATTTACAATTTATACAGGGATTGTCGTTACCAAATTTCACAGGCTCTTCTTCGTAAGCTTCATCAATACTGATTTCAGGCATTTCGGATGCCATTTTCTCAATCCGGGCTTCGATGGGTTTACGGTCAGATAATTGGATAATGGCAGCTAAAAGATATTTATACGGATTGTCCTTCTCTTCCAGTTTTTTATGAATGAAACCAACGATATCAATAATCTCAGATAGATAATCCATCGCTTTTGATTGGGTTTGCATCGCAAGGAACTCGAGAAATACAGGCAGATAATCAGGCAATTCCGGCCGGTTAATATGTAATCCGTTTTCAGTGTAGAGGTCGATCAGGTCAACCATTGCCTGGCCCCGGTCTTTCGAATCGCCATGTACATGTTCAAAAAGGTAAAGTGAAACCGAGCGCGAGTAATCGAACAGTTGAACATAGTGCTTCTGCCAGAAGGTCAAGGTTTTTTGAGCAAAAAAGTCAACAAAAACGTTTATTCCTGAAATTGCTTCTTTATTCAATAAATTCTCATCCTTAAGCAAAGAATTTACCTGGGGTAAAAAGTTGTAAATCTCCTCATTGGGATAAGTAATCAACAGTGAAATTATTTTATAGGTTTTCAGCATCTTACATTCCTCCAAATAAGTTTTTCAAACGATTTTCCATACTGCCGCATCCTTCTCCATCACTGAAACCGCACTCAGCCTTATCGCCAAAGGCATCAAAGGCATATTCCTTATGTGAAATGGGTATTACAAAGCGGTCTTCGTAATCAGCAATGGCCATGTAGCGATACATCTCTTCAACCATTCCTGGGGTAAGGCCTGTGCCTGACAATACCTGTTCATCTTCAATATTTTCTAATGTTTTCCCCCTCATGAATGCACGCATTGCCAGCATCTTTATCAATGCTTCCCTTACCGGCTTTTCATCGCCTGCAGTGAACATATTCGCTAAGTATTTAACAGGGATACGCAGCATATCCACATCAGGAATAATACCATTTAAACCCAGTCTTCCACTTTCAACTTCTTCCTGGATGGGCGATAATGGTGGAGTATACCAAACCATCGGCAATGTGCGGTATTCGGGATGAAGCGGGAAAGCCACTTTCCAGTCAACAACCATTTTGTAAACCGGCGATTTTTGGGCTGCCGCGATAAAATTATCGGGAATTCCTTGTTTGCGGGCTTCTGTAATAATTTCGGGGCTGTTGGGATCAAGGAAAATATCGAGATGAGCCTGGTACAGATCAACCGGATTTTCGGATGAGGCAGATTCTTTGATTTTTTCGGCGTCATAAAGTATTACACCAATATACCTGATCCGGCCAACACATGTTTCGCTGCAGATGGTAGGCTCGCCGTTTTCGATCTTCGGATAGCACAGGGTGCATTTCTCGGAACGCTTGGTTTTCCAGTTGAAATAGATCTTTTTGTAAGGACAGGCGCTGACGCACTGGCGCCAACCCCGGCAACGATCCTGGTCGATGAGCACAATGCCATCATCCTCACGCTTGTAAATGGCACCGGAAGGGCATGCCGCGACACAGGTTGGGTTAAGACAGTGTTCACATAAACGCGGCACATACATCATAAAGGCATTCTCGAACTTACTGTATATCTTCTTGTCAATATCTTCGAAATTCTTCTCTTTGCTGCGTTCTTCAAATGGCCCCCCAAGGTTGTCTTCCCAGTTTGGTCCTTTCTCAATCTTATCCATCAAAAGGCCTGTTATCATTGAATGAGGCCTGGCTGAAGGTGGGGTTACAAACTTTGACGATGAATGTAAAATGCTGTAATTGAAGGTGAATGGTTCGTAATAATCATCGATCTGGGGCAGGTAGGGATTGGAGAAAATATTTTTCATGATACCTGCCTTGTTACCCATGCGTGGTCGGAGTTTCGATTTATCGAGAACCCAGCCTCCTTTCCATTTTTCCTGATTTTCCCAGTCGGTGGGATAGCCCAGCCCGGGTTTAGTCTCAACATTGTTAAACCATGCGTATTCCATCCCTTTGCGGGTAGTCCACACGTTTTTGCAGGTAACCGAACAAGTGTGACAGCCAATACATTTGTCTAGGTTTAATACCATTCCAATTTGCGCCTGTATCTTCATGATTTGCTATGAATTAAACATGTTAAACCGTCAGTTCTTCGTCTTTCCATTCCACTTTCTTCATTTTTCGGACCACTACAAACTCATCACGGTTTGATCCTATGGTTCCGTAGTAGTTAAATCCATAAGCCAGTTGGGCGTATCCACCTATCATGTGTGTTGGTTTGAGGCACAACCGCTCCACTGAGTTATGTACTCCACCCCGATTGCCCGTTAGTTGGCTAACTGGCATATTAACAGTACGTTCCTGGTTGTGATACATGATCAATGCACCGTCGGGTATTCGTTGCGACACAATAAGCCGGGCAACAGATGCCCCGTTACTATTGAATACTTCAACCCAGTCGTTGTCTTTGAGCCCAATGCTGCCGGCATCGGTTTCACTCATCCATACCACTGGTCCTCCACGGCCAAGTGTCAGCATTACAAGGTTGTCAGACCATGACGAGTGAATTGTCCATTTGCAGTGGGGAGTCATCATGTTAATGACCAGGTATTCTTCGTCTTTGGCCAGTTTGCCTATCACCTCCATGATTGATTTGGTATTGATGGGTGGCTTGTAGGTGACCATATTTTCGCCAAAGGCGACCATCCATGGATGATCCTGGTAAAGGCTCTGTCGCCCAGTGAGCGTGCGCCATGGAATAAGCTCATGAACATTGGTATAGCCGGCATTGTAGGACACTTTTTCAGAATCTATGCCACTCCAGATAGGTGAAGTGATAATCTTACGCGGTTGAGAGAGCAGATCATGATAGCGTATTTTTTCGTCTTCGCGGGGTATTGCCAGGTGGGCGTGGTTGAGCCCGGTGATTGCTTCCAATGCTCTCCATGCTTTAACAGCAACAGCCCCGTTGGTTTCAGGAGCTAAGGAGAGGATTACCTCAGCTGCTTGTATATCGGTTTCAATCTTTGGAAGCCCTATGGTTTCACCTTCTTCACTTACCCTATTATTAAGGTGAGATAAAAGGTCTACTTCTGCATCTGTGTTCCATTGAATTCCTTTACCACCATTGCCCAGTGTTTTCATTAGCGGGCCCAGTGCTGTGAACCGTTTGAAGGTTTCCGGATAGTTACGTTTCAGCGTAATGATTTTAGAGAAATTGATGCCGGGTTTTATCTCTGAGCCGGAATTTTTCCAGTCAATTGCATTGGTGGTATCCGATAACTCCATCGGTGTATCATGCTGAAGCGGAAGCAATACAATATCAGTCTCGTTGTCAAGATGTCCTTTTGACAAAACTGAAAATTTTTCTGCAAGCCCCTTAAAAATATCCCAATCGGTTCTCGATTCCCATACAGGATCAACAGCCCGTGAAAAAGGATGTATAAATGGATGCATATCACTGGTGCTCAGGTCGTTTTTTTCGTACCACGAAGCGGCCGGAAGCAGGATGTCGGAATGGAGTCCGGTTGTTGACATTCTGAAGTCGAGGGTGACCAACAGGTCGAGCTTTCCTTCCGGGGCATCGTCGTGCCACTTGACTTCGGAGGGTAAGGTATGCCCAAGTTCTTTAAGGTCATTTCCCTGGACACTGTTCTGTGCTCCCAGCAGGTGCTTCATGAAGTATTCCATCCCCTTTGCGCTTGATCCCAGCAGGTTCGACCGCCATACGAACAGGTTACGCGGGTAGTTGGCAGGATTGTCGGGGTCTTCGGAGGCTAAAGTCAATTTACCGCTTTTAAGTTCCGAAACCACGTATTCTTCTGAAGTCACACCTGCAGCTTCAGCTTCTTTGGCAAGCGTTAATGGATTTTTACTCAATTGCGGAGCACTTGGTAACCAGCCCATGCGCTCTGCGCGGACATTACAATCAATAAGAGAAAGGTTTTCCCATTTTGATTTGTCGGTAAGGGGAGAAAGCAACTCGTTTAATTTCACCTTCTCATACCTCCACTGGTCAGTATGCATATACATGAATGAAGTGGTGTTCATTTGACGAGGCGGACGGTTCCAGTCAAGGGCAAAGGCCAATGGTAACCAACCTGTCTGGGGCCTGAGTTTTTCCTGGCCAACGTAATGAGACCAGCCACCACCTGACTGTCCCACACAACCGCAAAATACCAGCATGTTGATGGCGCTCCGGTAAATCATATCGGTATGGTACCAGTGGTTAACTCCTGCACCGATAATGATCATTGATTTTCCTTCAGTTGTTGCAGCGTTTTCAGCAAATTGCCTGGCTGTCGAAATGATATGCTGTGCCGGGACCCCGGTTATTTTCTCCTGCCATTTCGGAGTAAAGGGGAGGTCTTCGTCATAACTTTTAGCTGTGTTCGGATCATCAAAACCCCTGTCGATTCCATAATTGGCAACCATCAGGTCAAACACAGTACAGGCGAAGATTTCACCCTGGGCCGTTTTTATCTTCTTAACCGGTACTTTTCGCTCAATAATATCGTTATGGCCGGTTGCCGAAAAATGTTCGTGTTTAAAAGTAGAGCCGCCAAAATAAGGAAACTGCACATTAATAATCTCATCATGCTGTTCGATAAGTGAAAGTACAGGCAAAATTTCAGCACCTGTTCTGCTATCCTTCAGTTCCAAGTTCCACTTTTGTTTTTTCTCCCATCGCGATCCAATGGTTCCGTTGGGTACTACATAGTTGCCCGATACTTCGTCTATTAAAACGGGTTTCCATTCAGGTTTTTCTCCTGTTCCAAGGTTATTTTCAATATCACTGGCCCTTAGAATGGTTCCACCGAAATATTTGCCGTCTTTTTGACCAATTTTTACAAGGAAAGGTAAATCGGAATACTGCCGGGCATATTTGTCGAAATAGGGTGTTTTTTTATCGATATAAAACTCCTTTAGGATCACGTGCCCCATGGCCATACCTAATGCTGCATCAGTTCCCTGCCGGGGTTTCATCCACAAATCGGCAAACTTAACCGCATCGCTGTAATCCGGGGCAATCACTACCGATTTTGTCCCTTTATAGCGTACCTGTGTATAGAAAGGTGAATCAGGTGTACGCGTGAGCGGGACATTCGATCCCCATAGCATCAGGAAGGATGAATTATACCAATCTGCACTTTCAGGAACATCGGTTTGTTCACCCCATGTTTGTGGCGATGCCGGTGGCAGGTCGCAATAGAAGTCATAGAAACTGAGTACTGTTCCACCGATCAGGCTTAGGTAGCGCGTTCCAGCTGCATAAGATACCATTGACATGGCAGGTATCGGGGAGAACCCCGCAAGGCGGTCAGGACCGTAAGTTTTTATGGTATATATATTTGCAGCTGCAATGATTTCATTTACTTCATCCCATTCGGCGCGAATAAAACCTCCCAGTCCGCGTGCTGCTTTATATTGCTTTGAAATTACAGGATCGCTGACCACTGCTTCCCACGATTTCACGGGGTCGGAGAGGCGGGTCTTGGCTGCTTTGTAAGCACTCAGCAGCTCTCCGCGTATCATGGGATATTTTACCCGGTTGGCGCTGTAGAGGTACCATGAATAACTGGCGCCCCGTGGACAACCGCGAGGTTCGTGATTGGGCATTCCCGGTCGTGTGCATGGATAGTCAGTTTGCTGGGTTTCCCAGGTCACAAGACCGTTTTTTACGAAAATTTTCCACGAGCATGATCCGGTACAGTTTACTCCATGCGTTGAACGGACTACCTTATCGTATTGCCAGCGATTGCGGTACATGCGTTCCCAATTACGATTTTCACCGGTAATTGCTACGTGTTTATCAGCAGTTTTGGTTACCGAGTTGCTGAAATAGAATAATTTATTTAATAAGCCCATCGTGAACATTTTAATGTTTTTATAGATTACGGATCCCGATAAAGACCGAAATTTCAAATTATGCCAGCTTACTTCGGTGTTGCTTTTTTAATACGACAACGATACCAATACTAAGGATTGCCAAAATGATGAAAACAATAAATCCAAGGGCATAACCCGCTTTGCCATAGGAACTGGCAACGGCACCCATGATGGGAGGAATAGCGAACCCTCCGAATGCACCAAGTCCGCCAATCCAACCCGAGGCACCACCAATTGCTTTGGGTACATAGTCGGGAACCAGCTTGAAAACGGCTGCATTGTTAATGCCCATACCAATTGCAAGAAGTAAAACTGATAAGAATCCAATGGTAACAGATTGTGTGAGTGAAAGTATAATTGAGGCTACCAAAATTATTATCAATGAGATAAGACTAACCTTTTCTCCCCCTGACTTATCGGCAAATTTTCCTCCATAGACTCTTAAAACTGAAGCTGTCAGTGAAAAGATGGCGGTGAAAATACCTGCCTTAATCACTGAAAAATCATGTAATTGGCTCCAGTAGATAGGGAACCATGCAGTTAAACCAATAAATCCACCGAACGATGTGAAATACAAAGCCACGAGCGCCCAGGTATTTTTGACCTTTGCCGAATTAACCAGGCTGTCTTTTACATTACCAGACGGAAACATCTCCTGGCCTAATTCCATTGCCATTTTTCGACTTTCTTCATCGGTTTTACCAGCTTTCCTGAATTGAAAATAGTACGAATTTTTTCCGATGACCGCATATAAAATTGTACCTAACAGTAAAAACAGGAACCAGGCAAAGTAGGCCGAAATAAATCCAAAACTCTGAAGGTAAAACGGAAGAATGAGTGAGAATACACCTGGGGCTAGGTTGCCAAGTCCGGCATAGGTACCTAAAGCCATACCCTGCTTTTTCTTTGGAAACCAGTAAGATGTTTGTGCAATACCTACTGAAAAGGTGGCTATACCGGCACCGCTCAGAAATCCAAGAAAAAGTATCAGGCCAAACAAGCCATGCATTTTTTCGGGATATGATAAGTTTAGGAGCATTGTAACGCCACCCAATCCAATCACTGATAAAATCAACAGAATTAGAAATGGCTTTTTACCGCCTGTGGTATCGACCCATGCTCCAAAAGGAATACGAAGCAAGGAACCTGAAAGGGCAGGAATTGCAACCAATAGTCCCATCATGGCAGGAGTCAGATCCATTGCCTCTTTGAACTTTATGGCTGTTGGACCATAGAGTGAAACTGCTGCGAAACCAAAAAAGAAACCCAGCGTTGTTCCAAGCAGACCACGCCCTGGAGTACCTTTTATATTAATATTATTCATTGTCAATAGGTTTGAAATTTAGCATTGAAGATGTTTTTACCCGGATAGGATTGGAAACTACTATTTTTACCTCAAATGTACATATTGTTGCCTGAGCAATCAAGCTACTTATCAATTCTTTATTAATAAAGTCACTAATTACTGTATATCGTCAATACCTTTTTTTAAACCATTGTCCTACAATACATTTCTTTTATCTTGCTTGAAAAATATTTGTTGTTTTTGTACAAATATTCAATTGTTGAGAATCAATTCTTCATATATAACCCGAATAAGCAGGGCAAACGCATCTAAATTAATTGCGAATCAGTTTTAATAGGTAATCGTTACTCCATCCAGCCATTTTCCTTCGACTTTTGATTCCAACTTTAGCGTTGTCTTTTTTCAATAGATTTAGTGCTATTCTATTTAAATTGGAATAGTTCTGAGCGGCATTACCTTTTCTTTTTCTACTCAGATCCTCATTGAATGCTACATCAAGAATCCAGTGAACTTTGTTCTCTATACCCCAATATTTTCGCAATCCATAGGCGATTGATGTTGCTTCAGTTAAAGTGCTTATATGATAATTGGTTTCGTTCTCTTTCTTTGCTGTTGCCTTAAAATATCGTTCACGCTCAATTTTAATAATGGAGACTAATCCCTTCCATTTAGCCGCATTTTCTACCAAACTTAAATCTGTAATGATGGTACATTTTCTTATTTCTATTCTTCCATGACCATAATCAAGGTCTTCGAAATAATCACTTGTTGTCAATATTCTAAAACTGTCTTGAATATCTTCATATAAGTCCTTCTGATTTTCTTTTGCCGAAAGAATATAATCTGCTTTCTTGGTCACAATCTTCCTGGCAATATTTTTCTGACACCCCATCGCATCAATTGTAATTACACACCCCTCTAACAAAAGAGTATCTAACAGCTTGGGGATTGCAGTTATTTCATTTGATTTCTCCTCTACTTTAATTTGACCTAATATAAGTTCATTCTTGTCAGCCCATGCACTTACAATATGGGTAGCGGTTTTGCATCCTTGATTTCTGGAGCCTCGCATTGTTTTGCCATCAATGCTTACAATCTCACCATGAGTTCTTTGATGGATCGATTTTATCCATGATAAAAAGCAAGTCTCAAATACATCAGCATCTAATGCAGCAAAGAATCGATTGAAAGTATCATGAGAAGGGATGCCGTTGGGGAGCTCTAAGAAGCTACTTAGCCATTCTTTTTTAATTTCTCCATACTCTTCCATATCATTCCATGAATCGCCTCCACTGAGTACGGAAGCGATGGCTATAAACACTATGTCATCCAAAAGATGACGTCTGGTTCTTTCAATACGAGGATCTTTCATTTCTGAAAAATACGACAAAAAATTATTTTCGCAAATCATTATTATCTATCTGAATATCTGATATATATACGATTTTTTAATGACAAAAACAAGCTTTATTATTGATGTTTAGATAATTAATCGCATTATCTTTTTAGATGCGTTTGCCCTGCCCGAATAAGTTTTTGCCAGTATTAGGTGGATAATACTTCTTACCTTTGAAGTTATTTTAATGGCGAAATCTATAAGCAATCTCATGAATGTAAACAAATTGGATATACATTATGTCAGAATTTATAAACAATAGCACAATGCGAATTGATGCTTTGACAGATTTTTCACGCAGCCTGATACGTGGCGAAAATGGGAAAATGTTGGTTGAAAAACATCGTGAAGCAATTGAGAATGTCAGTCCGATGGAGGCTATGCAGGTGCTCGATAAAATGCTTCAGGAAGGTTTTTCGACCGATACAGTGAAAGCCCATGTGGGTAAGATTGTTAATTGTTTTTTTAAGTCGCTTTCCGCTAATCAGTGGGACAAGCCTGGTAAAGGTCATTTTATTGATTACCTTATGCTTGAAAACCGCGAGGTAGAGAAGGTGATGTTGGAAATAAAATCTATGTTGAAAATATTTTTTAAAGGTGAGAATGAAAACATCCCGCTTTTAACAGATCAACTTAGGACGATGGTTTACAGGCTAAAGGAATATGAATTGCATTATATTAAAAAAGAAAATATTTTATTCCCCTATATTGAAAAAGCATTTCCTCAATATCGTTGTTTGCAGCTCATGTGGTCGTTCCATGATGATTTTCGCAGAAGCCTGAAATCACTTGAATTGCTGTTGCAGCATGAGCATCCGGATAAAGGACAATTAACCAAAGAATTAGGGAAACTATTTTTTGTTGTGCTTCCCGTTATTTTCCGCGAAGAACAAATCGTTTTTCCAGTAGCAATTAGGGCAATACCGGAAAAAGACTGGATTGAAATGTTGAAACAAAGCAATGAAACAGGATGGTGCTATGGGGTAAAACCGGATATAAATGATACGCCCGGCAGCATTGATAATACAATAAAAGGCCAAATAAACCTCGATACAGGTTTTTTAAAGCCTGAACAGCTTATATTACTGCTCAATAACCTGCCAGTTGATATCACTTTTGTTGACGAACACGACGAAGTATGCTATTTCTCAGGTGCAAAACATCGAATCTTCCCTCGTTCCAAAGCAATTATTGGAAGAAAAGTGCAAAACTGTCATCCGCCCGAAAGTGTTCACATTGTAAACGAGATTATAGCAGCCTTTCGCACAGGGAAGAAAGACCATGCCGATTTTTGGATTCAAATGAAAGACCGTTTTGTTCATATCCGCTATTTTGCCCTCAGAAATGAGTTGGGCGAATACAAAGGTACTATTGAAGTGAGCCACGATGCAACCGACGTACGACAATTACAGGGAGAGAGAAGGTTATTAGATTGGAATATTTAGCTTAATATGTATAGAAGTAAATGATAAACGAAGCTTTATCATAATTGATGGATTGTTGAAAATTCAAGCCACTTTTCAATTTCACTTATTTTTTTGTCCCAGTCTTCCTTGTATAATTCTCTCAGAGCGTTTTCAAATAAGTTTCGATTGTTGTATAGTTCAGTTATAAGAAACCATGCTGGATTTTCAAATCCTTTTCGATCCGAAATTATTCCGAATTCAGTATTTAAAATAAGATCAAGTACGTTTTTTACAACTTTGAAGTATAATCTATCTTTAGAACGGAAATAGTAATGAATTGATGCCTTATTAACAACTGCTTTGCTTGCGATTTGTTGAAGTGTAGTTCCATGATATCCAAATTTTAGAAAGATGTTATAGGCTGCTTGCAATATCTTATCTTCTGTGCTCATCTTATCATTTTTCATTTGTATGAATTTTATTTTCCGAAGTGTTTCTAAGTTAGGCCGCTGGGTAATTAAAATCTTAATTTTTCGGTCATTAGTCCAAAACGAAGAATTTCCAGCCTATGACTGAAATACATATTGTAATAATCCAAGCCATGATAATATTGGACAAACAGCCCGATATCCTCCAGAAATTTTGGGTGATAATAAAAAGTAAGGCTAAGGTTCAGCCTGTCTGATGAAATCCAATTCCAATAGTTCACATTTCCAAACATCCATGTAGCTTCCCCTTTCATCGATATTGACGCATTTCCCTTATTTGCAATTAATTTACTATTGTTAGGAAGTTTAAAGATGGAGGCTGCTGTATGCCAGCGAACTTTACTGTAAATTCCATCGAGTTCAGTACTACCCGAACCTGGGGGATGAATCTCAACAGAAGTTTTAAAAAATTGGTAAGCATTTAGTCGTTTATTTACATTGGTAATAATTATTTCAGGTTCAAAATAGTTTGTAGCAAAATCTCCTGACTTCAAATTTAGTTCCCCATTTTCCAAATATAAGTCTCCATCCTGACCGTTGGAATGATGTGCAAATCGTATAAATAAATTTTGGGTCCGCAAGTTCGATTTATTCTTTAAACGATAGTACAATGTTATTTGTGGCATGTAACTCGGAGTGCGAACCGGAGAAGACCTTTCCTGGTACATCCGGATGATAATCTGAGGTGTAAGGACTCCCATACAACGGGAATTTTTGCTTTCTCGGAGGTAAAAATTCGGAATTATATTCCCTTCAAACCATAATGGTTCGATGTTCCCAATATCAGTTGGAAAAGTGATATAACTATTGCCCTGATTTACCTGTGATATTATTGGAAGCCCAATCTGGGGTATCGAATCTCTTTCCTGTCCTATGCTTGACAGAACAAGAAATATAGAAATCAATATCAAAAGTAAGCATCGTTTCATCTCTTAGAGGTATATAATATTAACCTTTATATTTTTGTCGCTCTGTACATTAAAAGATGCTTTTGCAAATGATGGCCGGTTTGAAAAACCAATGGTTTGATAATTGGAAAAGCCAATACCTTCTTTGGGCAGAATAAGTCCTTTTTTTATTTTGCCATCATTGTTTTCATCGTGCAGAATATTTACTGCATATTTCCCTGCCGGCAGGTTTTTGAATGTTACAGATGATGCTCCGTTTACTATCTTCCCGGTAAGTTTTTTGAAATACTTTTTGTAGTGCTCATCAGGGAATGCATCTTCTCTGTTGTATAAGGCAAATTGTACCGTACCTTTTGAATTTCGCAATTCGCTCACATCAATTGTTAATGAGCATGTTTCCTGCTTTTGAATACTAGATGAAGAAAGCAGTACAATAACTAAAAGCGACTTAAGAATTATGATAGTTTTTTTCATTTTATTTCTTCTTTTTATTTTCGATTTTTTCTTTAATGGAGTCAACAACATAGTAAACCATTGGAACTAAATAAACTGTCAAAATCATAGACGACAGCAAACCTCCGATGATCACCCAAGCCAAACCATTTTTCCACTCGCTGGCGGTGCCTTGTGCTAATGCAATGGGCAACATTCCGATTGCCATAGCAAGCGTAGTCATTAAAATAGGGCGCATGCGCTCTTTGCCTGCGATAATCAATGCTTCTTTATAGTACTTGCCCTGGGCTTTTAGCTGGTTCGTAAAATCTACAATCAGGATTGCATTTTTTGTTACCAGCCCCATGAGCATGATTAATCCGAGTTGTGCAAACAAAGTCAGATGATTTAAAGATAAGTTTAAAGCAAGGAAAGCACCAATGGCAGCCATCGGAATAGCAAATAAAGCTACGAATGGATAAATATAGCTGTCATAGAGGGCTATCATGATCAGGTAAATCAGTATAAATGAGATTAAAAGAACCGAACCCAAAGCCCCGAAACTTTCATTCTGCGTTTTGATATCTGCCCCCCAGGTTAATTTCACCCCTTCTGGTAATGGCTGCGTTTTCAGAAAGCCAATTGCTTCATCCGCAAGTGTTCCCGATGGCCTGCCAAACGACTCAGAAGTAATAGTTACAGATGGCTGTCTGTCTAATCTTTCGAGTAATGAAGGCGAATTATCTTGTCTTACTTCCGCAAATTGGGACACTTCAATGGGTATGTTCATTGGGCTTACGATGGAAAGGCGTTGCACGTCTTCGTAATTTTTCCGGTCAAAATCATCCAGCCATATCCTTACCGGGTATTCTGTTCCATTTTCGGTTAATGTGGCATCATCGTTTCCGGTAAACGCTGTCCTTAAATTTAACCCGATATAGGCTGTTGTTAACCCTAACCGCTGCATCTTATCTTTATCGGGGATAATCTTGTATTCAGGGCTTCCTTCTTTTACTGATAACTGGACATTATCGGCTCCAGGTATTTTTTCAATAGCTGCTTTCAGCTCATTCCCTGTTTTCATTACCAAAGTCAGGTTGCTTCCACTCAGGGTTATTTTGATGGGCGCCTGTTTGGGTAGTAAACCTAAAACTGCCATTGAAAAGTTAACTCCCGAAAACTCTTTTTTCATCTCCTCACGAAGCGATTTCATAAACGCTTCAGTTTTGATTTTCCTTTCCTTTTCCGGTTTTAACTGAATGGTAAATTCAGATAAATTGGCTGAGCCAACCCCTAAGCTCCCAATACCTGTACTTGGGCCGGCAATGTTGCTGAAAAGTGTTGATACTTCAGTTTGCTGCAGGATAAAGTTTTCTACTTTCTGAGTTCTGATATTGTTCTCTTGAACGGTGGTTGTTTTATCATATTCCAGATTTAAACGAAACTTTCCTTGGTCGCCGGTCGACATCATTTCTTTACCGATAATTCCTTGTTTCATGATTACAACAGTCATTATCAGTAGGGAAAACACGATTCCGGTAAAGATGAGTTTATGGCTTAGTACCCATTCTAACTGATGGCCGTACCAATCGATGAATGTTGTTAATTGCTTTTCAAACCAAAGCAGAAAACGGTTTATAAAGTTGGTGGGTTGTAAATCTTCTTTTTTTCCAATTCTGGAAGCCAACCAGGGTACCAGGGTAAAACCCACTAATAAGCTGGTAAGTGTGGAAGTTATTACCACGATGGAGAATTGTTTCAGCATATCGGCCACAAATACCTGCAAAAACAGAATGGGCAAGAACACAACCACATCAACCAGTGTAATTGAAATGGCTGAAAATCCAATTTCCATGCGCCCTTCCAATGCCGCAGTTTCCTTGTCTTTGCCCATATCGAGGTGTCGCTGAATGTTTTCCAGAATTACGATGGCATCATCTACAAGGATTCCGATAATTAACGACATGGCAAGCAAGGTCATCAGGTTTAAGGTGAAGCCCATCAGCCACATCACGGCAAACGCGGTAATTAATGAGGTCGGTATTGCAATTAATACAATTAAAGAGTTCCGGTAGCTTCGTAAAAACAGGAACATAACCAGTGAAACCAGGATTACAGCTAAAATCAGGTCATCAACCACTGAATTTACTGCTGCAATAGTCATGTCAGTTGAATCATCGGCAACAACAAATTTCACTCCGTAGCTGGAGTTTGCACTTTCAATTTGTTTGAGTTTCGTGTGAACTAATTTTGAAACTTCCACCGCATTGGCATCGCCTTGTTTTTTTAACAAAAGGCCTATGCCGTTTACGCCGTTGTAACGGCTGACAGAACTTATTTCTTTCACCCCATCTATCACGGTTGCCACATCTTTTACATAGACCGGCATTCCGGGCGCAGGCATGGCAACCTGTACATTCATGATGTCATTAACGGTAGCGAATTTGCCGGTCAACCTGACTGAATTACTTTCTTTATTGGTTTTTGTTTTACCTGCGGGCAAATCAATGCCCGAGCGGTTAATGGCCTCTACAACCTGATAAAGGGATATCTTATAGAGTTTCAGTTTATCCTGATCCGCCTTCACCTGAATCTCCCGTTCTTCACCACCAAGAAGGGTAATTTCCGCCACTCCTTTCAGTTGCTGAATTTGGGGTAGGTATTCGTCCTTCATTTTTTGATAAAACTCTGTTGCAGGCAAGCGACTTGTTGCACTGATTGATATAATTGGTAAATCGTTGGGCGAAACCTTACTCATTACCGGACTCAGTATATCGGCAGGCAGATCTTTACGGATATTGTCAATATACCGTTGCGCATCCTGCATGGCAATATTCAAATCTGTTCCGTATTTAAGGTTGGCAATAATAACAGAGGCATTAGGCATAGACTTGGTCTCCAGGTAATCGACTCCTTCGAGATTCGACAAGGCATCTTCTATTTTTCTGGAAACAGATGTTTCTACTTCATTGGGTTCGGCGCCCGGGTACATTGTTTTTATTACCACCATCGGTTGGTTAAAGTCAGGCAACAACTCATAGCCCAGGTTTTTATACCCGATTATTCCCAACAAGGTAAATACGCTGAAAAGTACGATAATCAGCGAAGGGCGATTGATTGATATTTTTGTAATGTTCATGACTTTTAATTGCTAATTGAAACATTTGCTCCATCGAACAGATTAATAAATCCGTTGGTTATAATTGTATCACCTTCGGTTAAACCTTTCGACACCAATGCCTTATTCTGGAATCTGGTTGAAATGGTGATACTTTGAAGAGAAGCTTTGCCATTTTTTACTGTAAATACCTGTGGTTGAATATTTGTTCCCACAATTGAAGAAGCCGGGATAATGATATGTTTTCCTTCACTATCATTTTTCAACTCAACCTTCCCAAACATTCCTGATTTGATTTTTAAATCGGAAGTGTTGTTCACTGAAAATTGCACAGGGAAACTATTTCCCATATTGGCTTTGCTGCCTGTCATGATCACTTTTCCCGACAGCACCGTTTCTGGGTATACATCAGCTGAAAGTGAATAGATTTGATTGATATCGAATTGACTCAACTCTTGTTCGGGTACATTTACTGTAAATTTCAGCAGTGAAATATCTGTTATTTGTAGTAATGGAACGCCTGGTGCTGCAAAAGCTCCTTCTTCGGTCAGCTTTGCTGTAACAATTCCGCTAAAAGGTGCAGTGATGGTCGTTTTATTGATTTGTTCAAGTAGAGTGGCCTTTTGCACTTTAGCAGATTTTAAGCCCAATATTGTCTTTTCCAACTGAACACCCTGAATGGCATCGGCATTGGCAAGAACAGTATATCGTTTTACATCCACTTCCAATCCTTCAATTTGAATTTCAACGGTTTGCAATTGCAGTTTCAGTAGAGAATTATCTAATTGAATCATTGCCTGACCTTTCTTGACCAGGCTTCCTACATCAACCAGAACTGAATTAATTTTACCCTGAATATCCGCACTGACTTTTGTTTCTTTGTTGGGTTCAAAAGTTCCTGTGTATGAGATATCGTTTTTAACACTTTCAAGTTTTAAGGTGATGGCCTGCACATTAATAGCTTGTTCTTTATTGTATTGATAAACTCTGTTTACAGTAGTTTCTTTATTGCTTTTCAGGCGAATTACCACGATGACTATTAATGCCAATGCCACAACTATGTAAATGATATTTTTCTTCATGATTTCTATTTTTTAATTCTTAATTGCAATCAGGTTTCCGGTTACGCGTTTATACTCTAATTCTGCTTTGCGAAGATTTACCAAAGCAACGATGTAGTTTTGCTGTGCTTCACGCAGTGCATTGTCGGCCATTAGCAAATCGGTAATATTGGCTATTCCTTGCTGGTTCTGCAGCACTGTATTGTCATAAATCTTTGTGGCTAATTCTATTTGCACATGCACTGTGACAATGTTATTTTTTGCAAGTGTGTATTGCATTTCTGCATTTATCAGATCCAATTTTGTTTTTTCGGTTACCATTTCTTTCTGAATGGTTGTTTTATCAATCTCAATCTTTTTCTGTAAAATTTTATGCCGGTTTACAGTGCCACTAAATAGTGGAATCGATAGTTGGGCGCCGACATACCCAATTGGATGGAAATTAAAAAAACTATTGCTACCTGTATTGCCAAAACCTGTCGTTCCATAAACTCCATACGCACCTAGGGAGGGCAATCTCGAATTCTTCAAGCCATTTAACTCGGAATAATTGAGCGCCATTTTCTTATCTATAAGCTGAACATCAGTCGTGATCTGAGATTGAAAATTTCCTTCAACTACTGATTTCTCGCTGATTAGTACTTCGATCGGGTCTAAAATTGGTTTTCCCATCAGAAATTTAAGTGCATTAAGCACTTGCTGTTGTTGAGAAAACACGGTATTTCTTTGATTGGTTATCTGATCCAATTGTAATTTTAACCTATCCACATCGGTTCCTTTGGCAATCTGTTGTTGGTGCAGCAAGGTGGTGGTCTGTACAAGTTTTTTGGTATTTATGATATTACTATCCAAAAATGCTATTTGATTTAAAAGAATTTGAGCGTTGTAGTAAGCATTTGAAACTTCCAGAACTACATCTTCATCGGTTTTAATTTTTTGGATCTTAGAAAGTTCACTGGCTATCCGGCTAGTCTTTGTCGCACCTATAGCTGTTGGGTTATAAATTGGAACTGTTAGTTGCAGATTGGCATTCAGGCTTTGCGGTACGCCAAACTGAACCTCTTTATAGGTGTCTGCAGGGCCGCCAAAAGCAGCAGCCGGCATTAACTGGTAAGGCAGATCGGTATAATAACGATAGTCAACCATCCCATTTAGCTTTGGAAGTAAGTTGCCCTTTACCTCCTTATTCTTTTCGGTGGCATTATTTAGATCCTGTTGTGCCAACTTTATATTGCGGTTATAAATTAGAGCAGTGTCAATGCATTGCTCTAATGTCAGAGTTTGTGCAGTCAAGATTTCCGAAACCTGAAAAAGAATGATAACAATTAGGATTATTACCTTCTTATTAAAACAAGTGTGAATATTCACTAACATGACAGATTAAATTTTTTTGAGGTTAATATTTTTTGTTTTTTGTTATTGTGAAATATGCAAGTAATGTAAAAACCAGGGTTATAGTTATTCTAAATATCATCGCGCCGATTGTTTTAGTTTCATAAATTTCGCCAGAATTGATATGAACAGATAACCCGATAAATGCAACAATTAGAACAATTGTTGAAATGCCTAATAGTATGGTGGTCCACTTCATATTTTTAATAAATCCATAAGCAGCAAGTAGGTAGATTATACTGCAAATGAAATTTGCATATACTACGAATAATACATAATTGCCTTGTTTTTCTCTGACTCCAAATAAATCAAAAATTACCGAACTGCTTAAAAATAAAGTAAGCAGGCCAAAGGCGATTAACACTGTAGCAATTATATATGAAAATGTCTTTTTCAAAGTGATTTATTCTTTATTAATTTAAGTATGGCTTTCACCATTGCATCTCCACTCGAAATGATTTCTAATTTAAAATCAGCACTACGCCATTTAAACATTTGAAGTCTAAATGTTCCCATTATTATATGCATAAGTTCGGAGGCAGTCACTTCGCTTGTAAATACTCCTTTATTTTGTCCTTCTATTATTACAGGCATTAAGTGTTTAACTTTTACACTCATTATTCCAAGGATAGCTTTATTAATACGTTGGCTACCTTCCATTAGACCATCTGAGAATACAGCGACAACGAAATATGGATGCATATTAAAAAACCTAAAATGCTCTTGGAACATTGCTTTCAGATTTTCTTCAGGATCTGTGGAAGGCGGCATTTTGCTCAATCGTTCGTCAATGCTGTCAGCCAAGTAATTAAGCATTGCAACGATAATTTCTTCTTTACTCGAAAAATGTCGGTAAATAGCACTCTCAGAGAATTGCATTTCTTTAGCGAGATTTTTTATTGTCAGCCCACCTACACCTGATGATGTAAGTATTTTACCTGCTGCTTCTATGATATCCAACTGCCGTGATGTAATTTCCATTTCTATTTTATTATCGTGAGTGTTTTAATAAATTATTGGTAGACATAACTTTGCTCCTAAAGTGCTTTATTCATACTAAACGGTCGTGGCGCTTTTACAACAAGAATTCTTGCTAAGTGACTTGAATCATTGCTAATATGATGTACAATTTGAGCAGGGCTCTCAATTAGTGTATCCACCTCGCATACTTCATTTTCGTTGCCAATATAAATGGTCGGAGAACCTTCAATAATATAGAAAAACACATCAACCGGGGTTTTATGAGGTTTTAAACTTTCACCAGGTTTTAACGCCATTAGCATTACCTGCGCTGATTCTTTATTATACATCTCCCGCACATCAATCTTGTGTGGAGTGTCTTTTATTTCTTGTTCCTGATATTTTGTAATTTTCATCTTTTGAAACTTTAAAACTATTTTAAATAAGTAAGTGAATATTCACACACAAATATAAAACAAAAAATTATTCATCTCCAAGAAATAATTGAAAAATATTTTATACAGTCATAAATTTGGTTTTTTGTATGAACATTTACTTTTTGCAGATTTGATATATGTAATTGTAGTATGTCTTAAAAGTAATTTTTTGAATTCTTATATTTTCGTTATTTCATTAACAATCAAATAGTAGGAGCCTTACTTGAAATAACTTAACAGTATTGAAACTCAATTTGTATAATCGAGAAAAAACATTGTTTTTCCCCATTTTTGAACACAAATACCCTGCCTCTCAAAAAATCACATTTTCAAGGGACACCTTTGATTTTCATTACAATAACCAAACTTCGCTTTAAAGATGATTTCTTGGGGTGGGGGAGTTTCCCAATCGACATATAGGTGGCGTTCGGCACAAACAGAGTGCGTCAATATCTCTTGCGATTTTTACACAAGGTAGGCCGTCATTAGGAATCAGCTAACATTCCGTGCCTTTATAAAATCAACATCAATATGGACAGCATTTTCTTCCCGGTCAACTTGCAATAGAATATTTTACCTGATATGAACACTTAACTTTAACCAATCATGATTAACTCAATTCCCAAAAATCTCAATTTAATTTTTTTTCTCTCCACAAAGGGCGGTATATTTCTCGCAACGTTCTCTACTTTCACAACCCCAACTACTACTCACTACTTTTGACTACCCATATTAGATAAAAATAATGAATTAATTTATTGATATATAATACAGTAGTGAAAGTAGTGAAGGTAGTAAGGAAAATGCTCGTACAAGTGTTTATTCTTTTTTTATTTAAAATGGAAGATTCTCCTTAGCCGCTTTAAGACGATCTGCTTCCGTATATTCATTCATTTCTTCGATGTTCTGGTTGGGCACATTGGGTATCATATCCGTATTGTCGAACTCGATGGTTTTACTCTTGATAAGGTTGATATTCATTTTGTCATAATCGAAGCAATACGCCTGATTAACCCATTCCTGACCGGTTACCTTATCCCTGAATTTTTTCCCCTTAATCTTGCCCTGGTAATATTTTGTTTTTTCGAGATAGAATTGAATGGTTTTTTCACCAAGAGCCACCATATTGCTACGTCGTGAGTATTCGGCATACATCGGAAATAGGCCATCCCACCGCAGAAACAGGCACATCATACCTTTTCCATATTGAGTTACATCTTCATGGCCAATGTAGCGGATCTCACTCACGTCATGCAGAATATAATTCCTTCCCTCCTTAATCCGGTCCTGCTCCAGAAGTGTAGCGAAGATGCTCCAGAAGTTTTTCAGGTCATCGCTACTCTCAATAAATTTCTGCTGCTCGGTGATCACCTTGATGCCAAATTTCAAAACAGTCTCGAAAGTGAACGGGAATTGAAACTTATCTTTCAGAATATAGAAGCTGGTTAGTATAGTGGTCAGATTCTTTTGAAGTCTCACCGAAACATCATGACACTCTGCAGACACCATTTTTTGCACCATGTTGTTA
>Ga0075524_10000037_pt1 | contig 21992 bp, 21 predicted proteins | sample NGEPerone_FD_76826 | JGI IMG/M metagenome (GOLD analysis project Ga0075524, IMG submission 76826) | Arctic peat soil microbial communities from the Barrow Environmental Observatory site, Barrow, Alaska, USA - NGEE Permafrost154B-one | ecosystem: Environmental > Terrestrial > Soil > Wetlands >...
GTGATTTCTGTTTTTACAAATTTACCCCATCCGCCTTCGCGGCGATCTGGTTGAACGTAGCGTTCGGGGTTTTCAACCTTGTGGGTCTCAAGGATTTCTTTAAAATTGAGGGGCTTATAATCTCTGGTTGCATGGATGATTGTGCCTCGTTCAACCCTTAGGGACTCATAGTTTGCAACTGAGATGCCTTCGGCGCGCACTTCATCATTTATGCGTTCGTTCCAAAGTAGTTTCCATTGAACTTTAAGTTCTTCAACTAGTTCTTTCTGAGCTTTAGCTTTGTCCTTTGCGGATTTGTTGGCTGAATCATCTTTACCCTGCAAGTTATCTTGTCATCCTTTTAATTGATATTTATTCTTCTGTAGATTATTTAACTTTTTTTAACTTCGTGCCTAGTTTTATTGCGGTGAAGACTAGGGCGATTAGTGGGTTTGGGGCTGTTTTCTTTGTTGCTTGTGTTTTCCAAAAGATTACTGTGTATAGCGTATTAATAAATGCTACAGACTTCTAATCAGTAAAAACAATTTTGAAACAAATTTCAAGCACCTTCGAATTGTGTGACTTGATGAGACAACAAATCTTTCCATCCAATTTTAAGATGGTTTATTTGGCCAATAGAATGTTTAAATGTCCCTATTACGACAAAAAATCACAAAGCAGGATAAGAAAATCGAGAATCAGAAGTCCAAATCAATTTGTACTTGTGACAATTGCGTGAACAATGTTTAAATTTGTCATTTTAACTGGTAAATGATTACGCCGTCGGGATCTTCTTGTACGGATAAACTACTTTTTTTGGCAACTTCTCTAACCTTTTGTTTGTCTGTCTCAGGAATTATTCCTTTAATGTGGATGCGATAACCAATTGAATTGCTGTCATTTGGGGTTTCAAATGAGACGCATTCAGGAGATAAGTCATTGCATTGGCTCAGAAGCTCTTTTAAGTAGATGATTGCCTCTGATCTATCCAACGGAATCCCCCATATTCTCTCTCTTATCTGTTAATATAAAAGGTTTGCACAAATATTTCCATAAAAATAGCTGCGTTTTGTTTCGTTTACATGGTAAAGATTGTTACGTACGTATCAAAATTGTATCTAAAAGTAAAATATTATAGAAACTTATTTGATACCTTGAGCAAAATGTTATATTTGAAGTTCAGCAAGCTAGCGGTTGTGATTTCACAGTGTAATCACATTGTTTTATATTTTTGAGACGGGTAACCAGTTGGTAGGAATGCAAGGGATAGCGAACAAAAGTTGAGCGAATCCGGCTGCTAAACAAGGAAAGGCCGTTGCCCACCTACCCTTTTGGCCTAACCTGTTTGACGTATGGCTTGGTTCGCTTAACTCTTCCTTTTGGGCTGCCACTATGGAAAAGCAGTTCGAAACCATTTCTGAATCTCGTTAATTTCCACGTTTAAAAGTTTTATAGTAGGGTACCAAGTGTAAACTTTAAAATTGTTCTTTGGGCATCTAAATTTAAACTTAAATGACCAATGCTTTACCAACCAATAGGTTAGACAGATTAAATAACTAATCGGAATAAGACTTTGAGTTTCAGCTGAATAGGGGGTTGTTCGGGTACCCAGCATTGAGCTTGTATTTGCGGCGTTCTTAACTATTGCTTTCTTAGTAGCGCTTCTAGCTAACAAGTTCAAGGTACCTTACACATTAGTTTTGGTTTTAGCAGGTGTTTCGATAACAGTAATTGCTTTCCTTTTTGCATCGCAGGGAGGTTCTGATTTCTCTTCTCAACTGAGGTTAATTTACGTTCAGTTTTTCAGTGGTGGTGGAGGCGGTCTTTTTGTAGGATTAGTTGTTCCACCATTGATATTTGAGGCCATGATTCATCTTCGAGCAAGTGACCTGAAAGCTGTCATCAAACCATCGTTAGCCCTGGCAACCATAGGTGTCTTAATAGCGACTGCTATTGGAGGCCTCATCTTGTGGAAGTTGGTAGGTCTTTCCCCTTATGTTTCTTTTCTTTTCGCAGCATTAATTGCCCCCACAGACACAGTTACGGTTCTAGAGGTTTTTAGAAGGGTTAAGGTTCCATCCAAATTATCGACCTTGCTTGATACCGAAGCGGCTTTTAACGATGCAACTGGAATTGTTCTTTTCACCTTAATTCTTTCAAGTATTGGTCTTGGGCTTCAAGATTTTTCGCTTCCCCAGACATTGCTTAGTTTTGGTTTCACTCTAGGTGCTGGTATCTTAATTGGTTTAGTCGTGGCATTCATTGGTGAAATACTTTCAAGCTTGATAGAGGATCGAGTAGCAGAAACTATCTTGGCAATAGCGGTAGTATACGGTTCATATGCTTTAGCCTCAGGAATAGGTGGCCTCCGGATTAATTGCAGTCGCCATAGCAGGTCAATACTTTGGTAATTACACTATGCGTTCTGCCATTGAGCCTACATCAAGAGAAGCGGTTACAAGTTTTTGGGCGGTAGCAGCATTTCTTGGCAACTCGGTAGCCTTTCTGCTCATTGGTTTCCAGACAAATATTATCACGCTTTCGCAATCGATTCTTCTCATTGTTGCTGCATTCGCCGCCGTAACGGTCGCCAGAGCTGCAACCGTTTACCCCCTTCTTAGAGCATTTGACAAATTTGGAAATAAAATATCCGCAAAGTGGTGCAACATCGCTATGCTTGGCGGCGTTAAAGGGGCTTTGTCTATAGCGCTTGCGGCTACTATAACAACCTCGGCAGTCATTTCGTCGGGCGATATTCAAAATGTAAATACGATGGTGCTTGGTGTAGCGTTTATTTCGATTGTGTTTCAAGTGCCTTTGCTTTTTAGATACATAAAGAAGAAAATGCCTCAAACGCAAATTGCTTCGGAAATTGTGATTGATGAACAATTTGAGTTAATGACTTCGGATATCGACGAATTGAAAAAGCTAAAAGCTAATGGTGAAATATCGAACGAAGAATTCATAGAAAGTATAGAAGAAGGCAAAAGGAGGCTCGATGATCTTATCGCAAAATCTCCTGTTACAATTGAAACAAGAAAAATTATTCGTGCAAGAGCTTCAGCGTTGTATGCTTCTTTCCCAAAAATTCCCAAACGTAAAGTCAAGAGTAAGCGCAAAGAGGAAAAAAAGGAAGCCACAGAATAATGCTGTTGTTTCTTTGATATCGTTAGAGAAAAAAATGTTCTAAATAATTTATTTGATTAAAGACGAAATCAAACTTCTGCCAAACAATGAAACCAAAAAGAATTTGTTAGAAGGCATAACCCTCATTGAGCAGCAAACTGAATACATAAGCAAAATTGTCGCGGATCTTCAAGACTACGCAAATAAGTTGTGCCCAGAAATCAAAACCTGTGTCTTAAAAGCAATAATTGATGAATCGTTATCTTTGGTTAAATTTCCAAAACATCCAAGTAACAATTAAAATCGCGCCTGAACCTCTAAAAGTGCAAATCGATTCAAACTACATTATATGTGCCCTCGTAAACCTCTTTACTAACAGCGTCCAAGCGATGCCGAATGGTGGAAAAATCGATTTTACAGCTACAGCGTTAGATGGAAAAGTAAAGTTAAACGTGCATGACACTGGCAATGGGATGCCGGTGAAAGTTAGGGATAAAATCTTCAAGCCCCTCTTTACAACAAAATCTACAGGTCAGGGCTTTGGATTAGCTGTTTGCAAACGGTTAATGGAAGCGCAAAATAGCACAATCACTTTTACAAGCCAAGAAGGTAACGGCTCAACTTTTACATACAACTTCCAACCGCATAATAACTGTAGAAATTAGAATTTGATTAAAGTGCTTTGAGGCGATTTGGTTAGTTGTTTGTTATTGTTTGCTCTTCTTGCTTTGGAATAACTATTAACTGTACAGTGTCTTGCTGAGCATGTATCTTTTGGGCGGCTAATTGTGGTTGTTTATGTTGTCTGTTTCCAATACAATATAAGCCCCAGCCAACCATGAAAGTGAGGGCTAATACTGGTGCTAGAAGGATTATAGTTAGTTTGCTTCGTTTTTTTCTATTGGGGCGTTTTGTCATTACGTCGCCTGCTACATTCTTCTTACTTAATTCTTAATATATAAATTTTGTTAATTGCCAATGCAAATAGCTGCTGTAGAACACAAACAATTCCCAAAAAAGCATTTCTAAATTCAAGAATCAAAAAAATGTATATATTAGTTCATGAAAATGGGCAGTAAACTAATTTTTGTTTTGAACAGCTCTCATGATCTTTTTAGGACAGGCTGGTTTATAGAATCAGTTCTTTCTGCAAGTCTAATTGTAATCGTTATTAGGAGTCGAAGACCATTATTCAAGAGTTTTCCAGGAAAGTATTTGCTATTAACCACTATAGTGATTGCTGGGGCCACACTTGTTTTACCATTTACTCCATTTGGCAAACTATTTGGTTTTGCCGAGCCTCCGATATTGGTTCTTGCTTTGTTGTCAATAATTGTCGTATTCTACATTATCGCGGGTGAAGTAGTGAAAGGAATTTTCTATAAGCGAGTAAAATTCTGAAACTTTCCTCTTAAAACGAAACTTAAAAGGGGATACTAGAATTTTTATTCACGCAAACTATCAGTCCATAAATTGTCCCACAAGCTTGTTAATCTAATCGGATCATCACCAATTCCTCTTTCAATATTCAGAGAGATTATATTTTCAACAAAGGTTTAAGTAAAGAAATAATTGACTCTTCAAACAGAGCGGTATTCAAATCTTGGGCTTGAATGTTAAACATGCCCGCGTTAACCGCATAGGTTTAGTAGACTCGCGCACAAGGGGCGCTTTCGGTCTAAATTCTTTTGGTTTTACTCGAAGTTAAAAACAAGCAAGTCTGCTGAATTGCAAACCTAAGTAGATCCAATCTATTAATTTCTTGAGGTAGACTAGATTATTAAATAGAATCATTGGCGCAGTTTTCTATTATAATTCTCCCACAAAGCACTTATCTAAACAAAGTGAGAATATCGATAGTGAACAATAGATTATGGTTGAAAACGAAGAATACACAATACATAATGACTATAATAGAATAATTAGCACAATTAGTGAGCTTCGAGAAAAAGATGAAGAGACAACAAAGAAAATAGTTGGGTTTGTTTCAAAAATTAGGACAATCGACAATAGACTTAAGCCAGCTATGAAGAGGCAAATTTTTTGTCAAAATGAAAGAGAGCTTTGGAAAATATACCAAAACCTCCAAGGAGAAAAACTGGCGATTCTAGATTTAGCCCATGAATGGGATTACATTGAATCAACCTCAACGGGACTTACGGAAGAGGCCAGAGTTTTAATTCGTGATGCTATCGAAGAACTTGAAGATCATGTTGGCATTCTTGTGGAAACACAAAAAGCTCACATTGATGTGCTTGAAATAAAAAACAGTCGTCAATTTGGCATCTTTGCACTGGTTGTTTCAATAATAATATCGTATGCTGCAGTGTGGGAGTTCTTTGTGAGGGACATAATAGTCAACGTGAAGTTCCCTTTTGGCTTAAGTCCTGACCTAAATTTCGTCATATCGGCCATTGCACTAATTCCTATTTTCGTCACAGTAGTTTGGGGGTGGCGTCATCGAGTAGTGGAAAACTAATTTATGGTGATTCCCCTACAGACTGGAATATTTGCAAGACACGAATTCCGTTACTGTTATTCGTTATGGACGATCAGCGAAAGTTATAAACCAACTATGATAGAAATCTCAATAAAGTTTTTATTTTGACAAGAAAATAATCAGTTTAACTGTGAAGAACCAAAAGAAGAACCGCAAAGAGCGACGCAAAGAAATCCTGGCTGAAATTCTAAATCAACAAGTCATTAGCGGCTTATAAAATAATAAATTTCTCAAAGAAGGAACAGGCTTTGAGGTTCTGGCAAAGGCTATGATTAGTCAATGTGCTAAATCTCAGAAATTTGAGTCTTCCTTGTGGCGATTCTAAAGTTAATGTTTATCTAATTAAACGGGTTTCTTTCAGCCAACTTTATAAAAGAGAGAAATTAGAAAACTTGTTCTCCAGCTAATGAAAAAATTCCGGATTTCCTTTTAAACTTTCTAAAAGTCCAGATGAACTGGTAAAGGCAAAAAGATAGAGTCAATTCAATGTTTAAAAAAAATTTTAGACTTTGTGAATCCTTTTATTTTAGTAGCGCCATTTTCTATTAGGTCTTCTTCTTGAATCTTGGCAGTCACATCTTTTTTGCTGGCGTTGTCACTGCTGTCTTTACTGGCAACCCATACTTCGCTCTCTTGGCTGGCATCGGTAGCTTTATTCCTGACCTTGATCGCGAATACATACTCATTAGCCCAAAAACTTTTCGCGAAGAACAATTTCATCGCGCACTCTTCCACAACCTCCTTTTCTTCTCAGGACTATTTTTTGTCAATGTTTGGCTTGCTCTGGGAGCGTTCCTGCATAGTTTCTTAGACTCCTTCACAACCGAAAAAGACAGAGGGGTTGAATGGCTTTTTCCTTTTTCAAGATTGGTAAAACGAGGTCGTTTTGCTTTGGTTGCAAGATCGAAAAATGGCGAATGTAATCTGGAGTTAATAGATACGAAGCCGCCTGATCGTGTTGTCTTCATAAATGAAGATTCTCCAGAGGCTACAAAGCTTTCCGATCCTGATTTGAAGGAATATAGGGCTGTTCCTTGGCGTAAGACCTATGGTCCTGCAGCCAATGGACAACTTCTGGATAGATGGCTGGCTGTAGTTTCTTTTTCATTGTTTGCTCTTTATGCTTTGGTAAATCCTGATTTTGCGTTAGCTGGAAAAAACCTTCTTTTTTCTACTCAAATTATTCCTCCAATGAGTCTTTTAACTGGTATAGTGCTGTTTTTTCTAAGCGGCTGGCTTAAAAAGAATAAAAGAAACCGAAAAGTGTACCTCACATTTTTCATAGTTGGAAGCTTTTTCATTGTTTTGTCCGCAATACTATCTATTAATGGAGTTACGGGTTATATGTTTCCTATTAATCCCACTTTTGCAATCGCTTCGGGTGTGGTTTTATTTGTTGAAGCTTTTCTTGTGTGGCGATTTAGTACCAGAGGAGGCAGAAAAGCCGCTGTTTAGGTAGAAACTAAATAATAAATCAATTAATATAACTCAGTTTTGATTCAAAAGATTAATTTATGGAAATAAACAGTAGCGCTTCTATACAAACTCAATAAAAGAAGATAACTTAAAAGAATATGCTACTGTACCAATACAACCATAGTATTCAAGCAATAGTACGATCAATGGAAATGAACTAACCTATGGGCGCTTTGTTACGTTCGATGCTTGCTATTTCTTTGGTAGAAGTTCAGCAAGCTCAAAAGTTGCTACGCATACTGAGGTATCCGCTCCCCCATAATATATCAGAACTTTATCATCGATAATAGCTTGCCCGCAACTGAAAACTACATTGGGAACTTTTCCAAACCGCTCATAATCTTCTGTCGGCGTTAGAATTGGCTCTTCGGAGCGATAAAGAACTTGCTCAGGATTATTCTTGTCTAGTAATGTAACGCCTAGAGAGTAGACTCTGTCAGCGCTCACTCCGTGATAGATTAGAAGCCAACCTTCATTAACTAAAAAAGGCGGTCCACCAGCTCCCACTTTCCAGGAATCCCAACCTTTCTCACGTGGACCTAAGATGTATTTTAAACCGTGCCAGCGGTGCAAGTCGTCAGAGCGTGCGATGCAAAGGTCAGGTTCTAATCTGTGGAACATTACATAGTCACCGTTGAATTTTTGGGGAAATAGAATTGCGTCTTTATTGTGGATTCCTGGGAAAGTCAAAATCCTTTCTTCCCAATTCCACTTTCTTGCTAGAAAATCTTTAATGTTAATTGATGTTAAGCCTATTTGGTAGACTTGATGTTGAAAATGATTTCCAAATGCCGTGTATGCCATAATTAGGGAATCGCCAAATAGACTTAGCCTTGGGTCCTCGCAACCTTGAATTTCTGTTTCATTTGATGGACTGAATACAGGAAGCGGCAAGCGTTCATCTATGTTATAGCCATCTGAGGAAGATGCTAAGCCTATGCGTGAAATATTATCGTTGCCCATTGCTCTATAGAGAAGGTGGATACGGTTGTTAGCGGCAAAGACTGCAGCATTGAAGACTAAGCTTGATTCCCAAGCATGTGCGCCTATGGGCTCAAGTATAGGATTGTGTGAGTACCGTTTCATTTGTTTGCTCTCCTGTCATGCCGTTGTTTTGAAGTTACAGTCCGCTCAGGTCATCTAGTATATGTCTAACGGATATTAGCCCTACTAGTTTTCCGTTTGCGTCAATCACTGGAAGATGCCGAATCTTAGCTGATATAATTATGCTCTTTGCTTCTTGAAAAATAGAGTCTTCGTTAACAGTAAAAGGGTTTCTAGTCATTACTTTTTCTACCGGTGCATCCAAGGGCATATTTTGCGCCACAACCCTAATAGCGTCTCGTTCAGTGAAAATACCTACACATTGCTCCGCATCGTTAATAATCACTGCTGACCCTACGTGTCTTTTGAAAAGAAGCTCAATTACCTCTTTAATTGGAACATTTACATTTGCAGTAACTACATCTTTTAACATTAAATCGCGGGTCATCATACCGACTAATCTCCTTCGTTAAGATGAATTATCGAATTAATAAATGAAATAAGAATTATTGTTGTTTTGAAGAAGTGTCAACCAAATTTTTGGAAATATTTTTGGGTGCTCTTAATATTATCCTGTTGTTTTAATTCTTCGAAGTTTAGTCGGGCTTGGAGATAAGATAGGGTTGCTTCGGCGCCTTTGTTTTGATTTAATCCTTGAGGGGTTATGCCGTCGCAGCAACTTCCGTCTTCTTGATTGTACAAGGTTAGACCTTGCAAGTTCCTGCCGAAGAACCATTCAAAGGCTTCATAGGCTGTTTTGAGGTAGCCTTCTTCGTTAGTGTTTCTAAAAGCCGCAATTGCCGTTTCTGTTGTGCATGCTGCTTCAACTGATTGTTGATCGTAGATTGCTCGGTCAGATCCTTTTTTGTACCAACCGCGATTTCCTATAGGAACGAATACGCCGTTTTTTGTTTGGGTATTTGTTAAAAATTTCATGGATTTTAAAGCTACTTGTAGGTACCTGTCTTCGCCTGTAGCCTCATAGGCTAATAAAAGCGAATGTGGTAATCGTGCATTGCAGTATGTAAGATAGGATTCAAACCAATCCCATCCTTCTGAAGATTCGAGTTCAAATTGTTCAGTAAGCTGTTTAGCGAGAGAATTGATGTTTAGTTTGACGTTTTGATCTTCTGGATAGGCTTTCTGGTAATGAAACAATCCTATAATTGAATATGCTTTTGTTCTTGGTGAAGTAAAGCTTGAAACCCAACAAAAAAGTCTGTCAAAAACTTCTTTGGAGAGAAGTTTTGTTTCTTCGGGCAATTTTGAGTTCAAACAGTATCCACATGCCCAGAGTGTTCGGCCCATACAATCCTCTGATCCTATTTCATCTAGAATCTGGCGATCATAGCTAAGGAAGTTGTGCATTTTGCCATCTGATCTTTGCATGTAGAGCAATAAGCTCAGATAAGTGTCAATCAGTTTCTTAACACTTAGATCGTTAAACAACATGAAGTAATTTGTTGTTGCAATAAGAGCTCTTGCGTTGTCATCTGTTGCGTATCCTTCTTTTTTATTAGGTGTTGCATATTTCGAATGTTGGAGCATTCCAACATCGTCAGTCAATGTTCTGACAAAAGATAGGTTTATTGGGAAAGTTGGCAAATTGGGCTCACTCGCTATTCTCAGTTACAGCGTTAATGATATTTAGGTATTTTTTAGCTACGTTTTTCCAGAGGAAGCGTCGACTGTATTTGTAAGCTCTTTTTTGAACCTCATTACGGAAGTTTTCATCTAAAAGTCTGGTTATGCCTTCGGCAACTGAAGCCGAATCCTTAAATTTGCACAGTATCCCTCTATCGTTGGACAATACTTCTACGGCATGGTAATATGGAGTAGACACCACAGCTTTTCCAGCGCCAAGGGCATAGATAAGGGTGCCGCTGCTGATTTGGTTGGGGGATATATAAGGAGTTATGTAAATGTCGGTTGCTTGAAGAAACTTGATTAATTCACGTTTTGTGATGAATCTATTCGTGAATCTGACGTGTTCTTCCAATCCTAGTTCACTAACAAGCCTCGTTAGTTCATTTCGGTATTTTTCGCCCTCATTCTTTCTAACTTCAGGGTGAGTTTCTCCGATGATCAGATAAATTATTCGCGGTTCTTTTTTAATAACCTCGGGAAGAGCTCGAATTGCATATTCAATTCCTTTGCCGCTGCTTATTAGGCCAAAAGTGGAAGCAACCAAACGATCCTTTAGACCAAGTGATTCCTTGATTGATTTGTTGTTTGTGCAATCAATGCTTGGGCAACCGTGTGGAATAACAATGCATTTCTTGTAAGGTATTCCTTGGCGTTTTAGCATATCGATTGCGGCGTGCGCTATAACAACAATTGATTCACTTCTTTCAACTAGGTATTTTAAGACTTCAATCGCTTTTTTGTCAAAATTAGGTTGCACCGTGTGAAGGGTTGTGATAACTGGCTTTTTCACTTTGTCGAGGAAGAGTTTAATGTTTTCGCCATAGTCGCCTCCATAGAGGCCGAATTCATGTTGAACAATTAGTACCTGGATATTTGAAGAGTTAACGTATTCTGCTGCTTTAATGTAGTCTTCGGCATCGTCTCGATCGATGGTCAATTTGACTCGCTTGTCGTAATCGTAAAGCGCGCCTTTTTCATTTATGGCAATTACCGAATGCTTAAACCCATTCAAGTCATATATTGCATCAATTAGGTCTTTTGTGAAGTTTGCAATGCCGCATTCTCTGGGGGGGTACGTGCTAAAGTACCCGATGCGCTTTGCATTGCTATTCAAAACAGATTTCTGAACCATTTTAAACATACTCACTTTTTCTAATGTTGCATTCCCCAAAAGTCTCCCGATTTGCGATGTAGGAGAGTTGAAGATTTCTTAAGGACGAATAGATCCTCAGTTTCAGCTATGAGTATCATCAGAGTTTCTATTTATTGCTCTGAATCATACTTTATCTGCTTCAGTACTTACCTTTCTGACCTTTATGTCTGTTGCGTCTGCTCGTAAGCTATTTCTATAAAGAAAGAGAGTGTGTGATTGCACTTCTAGTCCATAAAAAACTCGAGTTGTGACTGTAATGGCCCAGTCACCAGAGTTAATATTCTAATGTAGCTATGTATAGATTAGCAATCCTGCTAAGGTGATCCTGTTTGAAAAAGAAATTAAGTGGACAATGCCCTTGCGGCTATTCTTTTGGTACCTTCGATGATGTCAAAGAAGCATTGGTAAAAGTTAGATTGCATTTTGAATTCTATCATAAGGATTTTCTTCCTTTTGGAATTACTGACTCTGAAGCTTTGGCTTTGGTAAAGAAAGGACTATTGCGTGGAAAAAACCTAGTTTGTTCGAACAATTTTTGTCACGTAAACGAAAATCGAAGAATTGTTCAACAAATGACTTAATTAGTACATATAAAAAGGGCATTGTAAAGTAGGCATTTAGTTACAATGTTTGTTACTCGTTTTCAGGTTTAAATCTTAGCTGTTTTGGCGGCGGTTGTGAAGATTAGAATAATTTTGGGACACTATTAAGGCGATAGTGAGAAGGGTCCAAATAACGTGTCACAACGGTGAAAGGTCCCAGATTTCATTTGTTGCTTATGCTTTCTTTGGTTTTATGCTTAGTTTAACGTTAATCTCAACGGTGTATTCTTTGTCAATGTTTCCAACATTGAAGTTCCTATTCTTCACTTCAACATCCAATCCTGAAAATGATTCATTAAAGAATCCTTATATTCACTAACTGTCTCGCCTATTTTCTGCAACCGTTCAGTTATATCTATATTTTTATCAGTCATCAAAAACAACTAAAACTACAATTCAATATAACAGTTAATCGGCACATTGCTCTTAAGGGTATGTTTATGGTAGCTAACATCAACTATCCAAAAGCAATCTACTGATAAAGCACATTTTCTCTTTGAATATATTGTATTTTTTTGAGTAATGCAGTGATTATTTTTTTTTCGAGATAGAAGTTATATGCATTTTGGTCTAAGCCAGAAAATAAAATAAAAGCGTTTTTGAAATCAAAATTGACATCGAGGATTTGAAGAACCCCTTTTGTCAGAAGTATTTCATGATGAAATCTCTATGTTTCTTATGACCCGCCATAAGGTCCACTATCTTTTTTGTAGCATGGTTTAGTTGCTTATCAAACATTCTTGTTATGGCCAACGAAATCGCAAACACAACTATGCCAAGGATAATTCCAGTAATAGCGTTTATTGTGCCTACCGAAAATATGATAAGAAATGTAAGTACCGCTCCGATCAGCCCCATGATTGAGGATCTTATTATGAAGTAGAGTCTGTTTAGCCATGTTGAAAACAATAGAACCTTTACTACCGCTCTTTTCTCAAAGTCACATTCAGTTTCACTGCTTTGTTTTGCTCTACTTCCTATCTGCTGTAGCATCCTTTTTGCATAAATAATATCAGCTAAATGCAATATTTTTTTTCATAATGAACATCTGATAGATCCGTGGAACTTGCGCTTTCAATCTCTAACATAAGCCTTTGTGCTATTTCGTCTATTACGGCATCTACTCGATCTGCTTTAGTATCTTTTGTAATCATTATCCCACCAAAGAAGGATTTGTAGAATTGAAAAGAAAAAGGTATTTCTCATAAATTAATCCTGCCTCGTTCTTATGCTAAGCGCTGAATTCTCTTTTAAGTGTGTGTGATTGAGGATCCCCCAGCAACAGCTTAGGATCTCTGCTTTTCTTTCATAAAAATAACTTTTTTAATTGGAAAAAAATGAGGCTTTTAAAAATAAGCCAATCGAAATTTAGAAGATCATCAACCTATTTTTTGACTAATGCTGCAATAAGTCCTATTAATCCTCCCAAAACAACTAGTAGCCCGCCTAAGCCGCCGCCGATGATGCCAACGATTATGAGTACGATTGCCCAAACGAGAGTACTTGCGCTTCTTGCACCAACTATTGCAATAACACCGCAGATGATGCTGATGATGCCGCCGAAGGCGAAGCTAGCGAGGCCCCAGCCCCAATAAAGATACGAAGGCCCAAAAGAAGATCCGATGAGTGATAACAAACCAAAGATTACCAGCAATATCCCTCCTATAAGGGCTAAGATGTAAGCTATTTGAGAAATTGACGTGTCTGCCATATACGAATTCACCTCCCTTATCAAATAAATAAGGTATTTAGAACTGTTTGAAGCAACATTCCAGCTGTATTGCGTAGTTTTCAGTTATTTTGACAAGAACTGAATTCTGCTATACAATCAGGACTTTGTTTTGCTGCACACAAAAATTCTATAATTAATCTTAGCGAACCGCGAATAAAAAGGTTAGCCCTAAGTTAAATTATAAAACAGTTTTAGGCAAGTTTTTAGTCGTCAATGATCTGCTGATGTTTCGACTAATTCTTTGGGATTACGAAAGGATTAATTTAATTGAAAATTATATTATTTAGGCAATGTTTCTTTTGAGAAGGTGAAGGTTATTGAATGCTCTCTCTACTGTTCTGGTTGGTTTAGGTCTTTGGTTAATCATAGATGGTGTTTTGAGTATAATTAAATATTCTAAGCAGAGTTTTCCTGAACAACTAATTAGAGCTATAAGAGCAACGATTGGAATTATTATAATCGTTATCGGCATAGTTCAAAATTAATCTAATCCTGTGTTTAATGTTAATTTGCTTGTCGAGTTGGTCTGAATTAACATGGAAAAAGTGAGGTTCTAAAGCCAATTAACTTTATATTCTTAAAATTACCCAGTAATAATTGGTCACTCAGAATTCAACGGTTGTTCTCTTCAATCTTTCTACCCACATAGTGTTTGGTATAATAATTGGAGTCTTATTGTTTGGCAGGCTAGAAATTGCTCTAATGGTTGGAATCGGCGCCGCAATTAATGATCTTGACCGCGAATATGGTTTTTTCAGCAAAGAATCTTTTCGACGTCGACAAATACATCGCGCATTATTTCACAATTTCTTGTTCATAGGCATAGTATATCTGATAAACCCGTTTTTTGGCATCGGATCATTTCTCCATTCATTTCTAGATTCATTCACAACAACAAGGGAAAGAGGCGTCGAATGGCTATACCCCCTTTCAAGAATGGTATCTAAAGCAGTCTATGATTCGGACGGCAAAAGACTGCCTCTTGATCCAAAACACAAAATCTATTTTCTTTCAAATGACCTGCCCGGACTGACACAAAGAACTACAAAAGATATTAAACCCGGCGCAACACCTGTGCCCAATAGACGAACGTATGGTCCAGCTCTTTCGGGAAAGTTTCTTGACAGAAGCATATTTTATGGATCTATAGCTCTTTTTTTCCTTCTGCTTCTTTTTTCTGTTCTTGGCTTGCGACAATTCATAGATCTAAGTCTACAAAACATAACGCTTTCACTTATGCTTCCATTGCTAATAGTGTCAATAGGAATTTTCTTGAATTTTCTTGTCGGCGAACTTGACAGAAAGAAACTAGTTAAGACCAAGACGGATAGACCCTACAAGTTTTCGTTTTTTTGTCAATTGGAATCATTATTTTTGCGATAGTTCTCGGGGGGATTATGAATCCCGTAGCCGTATCTAATGCAGTTAGCCGGTTGCCGTTTATTGCTGTCGGAGTAGTTGTTGTTGTTTTCGTCGCGTTTGGGGTATGGATCTATTCTACGAGAGGTTTTTCTATAAACAGCAAGAAAGAGCCCCTCATAGTGTAACAAACCAATCTTCTTCATTTTGATCAGAATACCTCCTCTTTGTTGCTGTGGGGTTACAGTTACACAGGTTTAATAGCCTTCACGCTATATAGGGCTAAATGGAGTTGCAGATTTTGGCGATTTTAGATGACATATTTCGATTCATTACCTCTGGAAACATAGGCGGAATACCAACAATAGTTGTAATGATTCTTCCTTTCGTAGTTGGATTAATCGTGGGTTATTTGGTTCACAAATTTTTAAAGATCGCCATTATAGCGGGAATTATACTTGTCGTAGTTGCTTATTTGGGCTTTTTCGGCTTGAGTCTTAGCGCGTTGAAAAACCTATCTGATATTTATGGTCCTGTAGCAATTCAGTACGGGGTACTTCTCATAGGAATATTGCCGCTTGGGCTTGGATTCTTTGTAGGCCTAATCATTGGCTTCATCTTCTCCTAAACTAAACAACCTTCTTCTATATTGTAGAAGTTTCCAGCGGATCCTGAAAAGCAAGAATTAGCTCTCTTGTGTATGTGGTTACACAGTCACACAGCTATTTATCCAAACACGCATCACTATGAAACGTAGATTGTTGATAATTATGGCCGCTCCAGATGATATAAAAAATATACTTGGCTCAAACGAAAAAGTTGAGCTATATATTCCGGAAAAAATCTATCATCCTCGAATTAACATTGAATCTATAATCATAACAAATGAACGGATAATTCTACGTCATCCTCATGCGCTTAATCTGAAGAAGGATTACACCGATTACAGTTATAGAGACATCTTGAATGTAAAGTTGGATAAGGGAATTTTGCGTTCGACCATTAAGCTCATGCTTAAACCTATGGAAGGTAATCAGGGAAAGAATGTGGAAGAACCGTTGGATTTAGATAATTTGCCAAATGACCTTGCGGAAAAAGGATATGGCATAATCAGAGAGAACATTGGTAAATTCCAAACACCCTTTTCAACTGGATATGCCACTACGCCCAACGCCCCAAATAATAACACCGAAAATAACACTTCACCAAAATAAGAGAAGGCTTCATTTTCGTCTGTCCGAGATGTCTGGCAAACAAACATTCGGCAGACGCTCATTTTCTTTCGAACTAATGAATATTGTATTTCTTAATATAGGTAAAAACAAATTGCATTAGCGTTTAATTGAATAGATTCATTGGTTTGGTAGACCTAAAAGTAAACTAATACATGATGATTTTAGAATTTTTTGGCGGACCTACTCACGTTATTAAAACGCGAACATTCGAGAAGATACGCTGTTACATACCATTCGCGTCTAGTTTAGCGCTGATCTGCCAAAAGCTAATTCACATTAGTACATATTTTGGATAATATACTTTGTGACTGGAGACCAACAGCTACAAGATTTTATTCTTTTTCAATCTTGTAGGTGGGGGCTCACACAAACAAGACAATTAATTGATAGAACTCAATATATTTTCCAAATGAGAAAACGAGGAGGCTTTTAGAGTTTCAAATGGCTGGAAATAGAGTTGATAAGATTCAGAAGCTGATAATAACTAAAACCGAGGAAACTTCCAGAACCTTGGAAGACAAAAACGCTCAATTAGATAAGCAGTTAAAGGGACGTTTACCAGTTGTTTGTTGTGAGTGTGGAAGCGAAATATTATTGATTCCAGATTTAAAAGCCATGGACCTCGCTATCAAAGCTCATGTTGCCAAACATAAAGAGAACCGAAGAAAAGCTGAGGGCAACGAAAGAACTTCTGGAAAACTTTGTCAATTGCTTAGTCAACTTACGCTAATAAAAGTGACTGAAGTGCGGGATTTCAATTTTTCGGAAACCTGAAAAAGAAAGGTTGTAAACTGTAAAACTAATCTTATTACTGTCTGAAGATACCAAGAATATTAAATACAATTTGAATATATCTATTGATAGATTAGAATGACGAACGATGAGAACACTGAACTGTTACTCGGTTTAGACTTGACTCTTAATCAAGCAAAGGTTTACTTGGCGGTAATCAAACTCGAAAAAACAACCGTAGTCCAGGTAGCAAACTTTTCAAAAGTGCGCAGAGAAGATGTATACAAAATACTTCCCGCACTTGAAAAAATGGGTCTCGTTGAAAGATTGCTTGGCAAACCAACCGAAATCCGTGCCACTCGCATGTCAGATGCTTTAAGCCTCTTGGTCGAGGCAGAAAAAGGCAAAGCCGACGAGCGACTTGTCGGCATGAGGGGCATAGTCCAAAAACTAACCCTTAAAGACTGGAAGCAGGAACTTCCAAAAGAAGAAAGCATATAAATCCTCATCGCGGAAAAGAAATCTATTTTTGCTAAAACCTCAGACTTAATTAGTAACTCACAAAAAGAGGTGGCGTTAATCGCGGATAAGGGAAGGATTATGCCAATTTTGTTTCAATTTTCAGATGAATTCAGACTTGCCACAAAGAAAGGTGTAGTGATTCGGTTACTTTTTGAAAGCGAAAGCCCAGATAATTCGCTTAAAGAAAAAGTAAAAAAACTATTTGGCAAAGAATCTTCGATTCACATAAAGTTTCATCGTGAACCTTTGAATCAACTTTTAATGTCTGATGACAAAGAAGCCTTGATTACGACGGCTAAACAGACTGGATTGGGCGAAAGTCCTTGTCTTTGGACAAACAACTGCAATCTTATCGGTGTTTTGAGAACTAGTTTTGAGTCGGATTGGAAAAAGGCTGAAGACTGACCAAAAAGCCCCATTTCTTTTCATCTTTATTTTCTAAGCGGCTGTCGGCGTATGCTCACATTCACAAGGCTAAACTTTTTCAAAGACCTTTATAAGATGTTCAAATTTTAATCATATTTAGAAGAGAGGGATAAGTTATGAATACTTGATTAATGATCGCCATTGTTATTTTGATACTTTGGTTAGTTGGATTCTTTGCTTTGCAAGGCGTAGGTGTTCTTAGTACATATACTTCTCGTAATTGCCATAATCTTTGTAGTTATTTTGGTTGTTAACTGGCAAAAAACTGTGGAAGTAAAACACTTTTTTATGTTTTTAGACGCCTAAAAGTTTCAACTCAGGAAGTCCCCTAATGAATTTGAGTGGGGTAGAAGTTCAAAACTAAAAATTCACGCCGATATTTTTGTTGAAGATCAGGTTGTTATACTATTGCACAATAACTATTTTATTGAGTACTTCTTTCACTATTCATTGCCGTACAGTAGGTTAAGCAAAATATTTGTTTGGTACTTTACTTCTTGGCTACAAACTAATCATTGCAAGTTAAAGGAAAAACTAAGATAAAATTAAGGTAGACTATTCAAAGCATCTTTTTATCTTGACAAAAGTTTCGTAATTCAAAATTTTCGCGGAATTTCTTCAAAGTAAAATTCTGGGGTGGGCAAAACAAAAGAATAAAAAAAGAAAATTATGTGGTGTATTTTATTGATATTTGTGTGTAGTCTGCGTTGCAGGTGAAGCTTGTTGAGGTTCGTTGAGTGGCGTATGTTCTTAGCTGTATTTCGCCGTTGGCTGAAATGTAGCTAGTTGGGGTGTTAGTTGTATAGATGATTTTGTCGTCTGAGGTGTCAACTGTTTTTGTATCGATTGATTGCCATGTTTTGCTAACAAAGTTGTAGAGGTAGAGGATTTGTGATTTGCTCTGTGTGTAGCTACCTTCGTATGTAATAGTTAGGCTATTCACTGTTGAGGGTGCTTCATAGATTTTTGTGGTGCTGTACCAGTCGATGGTTTGGGAGGCGCTAACCTTTGCGGATTTCACTGAAAAGTCTACATCATCACTAGCAGAGAGTGAATTGAAGGTTCCAGTGGGGTTTGTTCCTTTAATGATTGTTGTAGCGGTTGGGCTATAGGCTTTTTCTTTTATAACTGGAAGTGAAGGCGGGGTTAGCGCTGCTCGGTCTGCGTCTACTATGCCGTAGCCATAGAGGTTGTCTTTTCCTGTTGTGCCTAAATCATCTGCAGTACCGATTAATACTTTGGTTACTTCAGCGCTTTCCCATTCTCCGTTACCGTTGGTAAAACCGTATGGTGCCCATGCGACTTCGTTTGTGCTGCGGAGAATGAGGGCGGCTGTTCCTGCTACATGAGGTGCTGCCATTGAGGTGCCACTCATGGTCATAGTGTCGTGATTGGGAAGGCCGTCTGTTGGGTTAACGTCGATGTAATCTGAGAGTATACTTACGCCTGGCGCCATTAAGTCAAGTTCAGGTCCGGTGTTAGAGAAGTAGGCTCGCACATTGCTTTTGTCCGTTGCGCCCACGGCGATTACGTTACCGTATCTTGCGGGGTAGAGTATGTTGGTACCTGTTCGGGCGGCACCGTTGTTTCCTGCAGCAGCAACTAATACGATGTTATGATTCAAGAACGCGTCATCGCAAGCTGCTTGCAGCGAGATTGAACCGACACTGGAACCTAAACTCATGGAGATAACTTGGATACCGTTTGCGGATGCCCACTCTATGGCTGCTATGATGTCGCTTGTGTATCCGCTACCGGCACTGTTTAAAACTTTAAGAGCGTACAGATTCGCTTCGGGAGCTACTCCAACAACTACGTCCTCGTTTAATGCGGCAGCGATTATTCCAGCAACATGTGTCCCGTGTCCATTATCATCTATGGGGAGTGATCCTGGGCTAAGGAAGTTGTAGCCCCACCCTTCGGGGTCTAAGATGCCCAAGTTTTTCTTTAGGTCATCGTGGAGGTAGTTTATTCCTGTGTCTATTACAGCAACTTTTATTCCTGTTCCCTTATTTGTTGGGTGAACAAGATTTGCACCTATTTTGCTAATACCCCAATCGAACAGTGGATTATATTCAGTTGCTTGAACCTCAACGTCATCTTCGACGTAGATTACTTTTTGATTCTTCCTCAGCGCTTCAATTGCCGGTGTTGGCAGCGTAACTGCAATTGCATGAATTGAATTATACTCGTACTTTATCTCGCCGCCATGAGCATGCAATAAAGCAGCATCAGGCAAATCTTTGAATCCAATGATTACGGGAATTTTTTCCGTGGGGGCTGCAAAAGCTCCGCCAACCAAAACTGAACTTACCAAGATTATAGCAACTAATAATATAGATGATAATGGTTTTTTCAAATTCCTTTCTCCAAATATGCCATACCCTCTATTTCGGCGCAAACACTTTATAAATTTATTTATACCCCGTTTTGCTCTAACATCATAAAAAATGGAAAGCCAGCAAAAAACAACTATCTTACGTTCAAAATTAACCCACTCTGTGCTTCAATTATGTTCCCTGAAATTTGGTTGGTTTGCCATATTTTTTTGTTCTCCAAATGCTGCCTGAACAAATCATAACCGTCGTTCCAAGATAAGTCACAACCACAACTACAACCAAACAAACTCAAAAAACCAACCCTAAACCCAAACACAACCAAAAACACAACCCAACAAAAACCAATGCACACAAAAAACTCACAACAACAACCAAACAAGAAAAAAAACAAAACAAACACAAAACAACTTTCTACCTAAATCAAAAACACACAAACATAACAAACATAGAAAAAAACTTTGCCAAACTACTTGCTTTTGCAGTTTCGCTATTGTGAAGTCATCTTTTTGTTATGGCAACATTTTAATTGATAGCGGCTTCTAACCAGTAAACAGGTCATAAAAATTGAGCACAGAAGCTAAATGTTCCAAAACAGCATGCGCCAAATTCACAGCAATTAACGAGTTAGCTAAACGTAGAGGTTTTTTTTGGCCGTCTTTTGAAATATATGGTGGAAGCGGCGGCTTTGTAACTTATGGTCCACTTGGCTCACGTCTCAAACAGAATGTTGAGGCTAAGCTGAGGGAATTTTTTGTTAAAAAAATTGGAATTTACGAGATGGAGTCATCCGTCATCGCGCCTAGCAAGGTTTTTGAGGCTTCTGGGCACGTTAACCATTTTAAGGAGCCCATGGTGGAATGCCAAAACTGCCATCAACGCTTCAGAGCAGACCATTTGCTCGAGGAAAAAGGCATATCTTCGGCTGAAGCAGAAAAAATGACTCTGGAAGAAGTAGCCCAAGAAATTGAACGTCACTGCGTGGTATGTCCTGACTGCGGCGGAAAATTCGGCGAACCTCAACGCTACTTAACAATGTTCCAAACCACAATTGGACCTTATTCAGGAGCGGTTGGTTACGGCAGACCCGAAGCTGCCCAAAACATCTTTGTAGAATTCAAAAGACTGTTCATGACTGCTAGAGAGCGCCTACCGTTTGGATGTATACAAATTGGACATGCACTACGTAATGAGATTTCGCCGCGCCAAGGCTTAATTCGCCTTCGAGAATTCACAATTGCTGACTTAGAGTTTTTCTTTGATCCTGAGGAACCGGCTTGCAATTTGCTTCCTGAGGTGGAAGACGAGGTTTTACCAATCTTGCTTTGCGAGACAAGACTCAAAGAATGCGAAGACACAACGGACTTAACCGTCCGCCAAGCACTCGACCAAAAAATCATCCGCTCAGAATGGCAAGCCTTCTTCATGGCAATGGCAAAGCGACTCCTGACTGAACTAGGCGTACCCTCAAACAAACAGCGTTTCATCGAAAAACTGACTTGGGAAAAAGCCCACTACAGCAGTCAAAGCTTCGACCAAGAAGTGCTCGTTGACAGATGGGGCTGGGTAGAGGTTTCAGGGCACGCTTACCGAACCGACTACGACCTGAGCTGCCACATGAAAGCCAGCGGGGTAGACATGACAGTTTACAAAGAATACGCAACCCCCATTGAGAAAGAAGAACTCACAGTGAAGCCTATAATGGCTAAGCTGGGTCCAGTTTACAAAGGAGAGGCGGGAAAAGTAGCTGCGGCACTTGCCAAGGTTCCAGCGCAAGAAGTTGCAGATGCAATGAAAAAAGACTGCAGTATTATGGTGGACAATTATCAGGTTTTTCCTGAACAATTGGATATAAGCCGACAAAAAACTATTGTTCGCGGCAAACGCTTCATACCACACGTCGTAGAACCCAGCTTTGGCTCAGACCGGCTCTTTTACGTGGCGTTAGAATACGCCTACAATGTAAAAGACGACCGGGTCGTGCTGAGTTTTCCAAGAAGCATAGCACCCATCCAAGTTGGCGTTTACCCACTAATGGGCAAAGACGACTTAGACACCAAAGCCAAAGAAGTTCAGAAGTTACTGACAAACGAAGGTTTCATGACTGAATACGATGAAACAGG
>Ga0075524_10000053_pt1 | contig 19184 bp, 16 predicted proteins | sample NGEPerone_FD_76826 | JGI IMG/M metagenome (GOLD analysis project Ga0075524, IMG submission 76826) | Arctic peat soil microbial communities from the Barrow Environmental Observatory site, Barrow, Alaska, USA - NGEE Permafrost154B-one | ecosystem: Environmental > Terrestrial > Soil > Wetlands >...
AATAAATGATGTACTTTATTCCCCAGGGGTATTTCCTGAATATATTCGCTTTCCTTATTTCATTGGTAATTACACACCCAATAAACAATCCGCCGACAGAGAGTTTGGTGTTGACCGTTTCAAAAAACTTGTTAACCCGCTTGATGTCGTTGACCGCCTGTAGGTTGATGATGACTTTCGGCAGGCCTGGTGTCATTTCAACTACGAACCGCGATGTGGCTGAAAGGACCAGGGTGTGATCGTTCAATTCGTTAACGTGGCTGCACAGATACTGATAGGTCGGTTCACTGATTTTCCCCAGTAATAATTCCTTATAATGAAGTAAGTTATAAGCAGGATAATCTTCCGGGTATTCAACTTCGGGTAATGGTGTAACATCTGCCGCAACAGACTCCGCTTCCAGCTGTTTCAGGTAAAACATCACCGATTCGAAATTATTAGTACTCCGGTTGAGCCTCCGGTAATAGTAATACAACGAAAAGAGTAAGATTTCGAAGAATAATGAGGATGCAATCGTTCCGAAAACAATCAACCTCGAATAAGCAAAATGATTAAACCCGACAATCATTATGCATACCGTACTCAGGGTGATTATGTCGCTGAAAATGACCGGTACCATGAAATCGTTGAACAACACCTTGCCTTTGTGAGAATACTTCCGGGTTGGGATGGATGCCGCCATCCAGATAACCAGAAATAAAACAAAAGCTTCGTCATAATGCGGAAGGTAAACCCGCAGCGATGCCGGTTTGATCCATATGAAAAATAGAAAGGAAAGCGAAATCAGGCTGATATCAGCCGCAATAAATAAAGTAACTTTTCTATACATAAGCAGGTTGGATTAAGAATGGGGATGATAAAAGGTTAAGTTTGTAATAAGTTGCTTACCTGTTTTGCGCATTGCAACACCCGAATGAAACTCAAGGAGAATTGAATAATGAAATATTTGATCATTTCTCTCCAAATATTTAATTCTCATCAATTTTAGCTTCAGGTAAGGTCAAAAATTGATATGGAATTTGTATTTCTGACGTGCCCTTACGGGATTCATCGATAAGTTCTTGTATTAAAAACATAAAACTTGCAATACCCAAATTTAATAATCATCTTTTGAATATCAGTCAGTTAAATGACTTGTTTTGGATGTTGCGCAAAACAGGAGGATGCATGGTTCGCAACTTGTAAACATGGATGATCTTTCGACATTTTCCTATCCGTTTCAACCTAATCAGAGGCCTGTAGGTTGGGTTCAAATCAAAAGTGAGTTCAGTTTTTTTACGCGCAACAAAAAATAAATGATCTGAAAACTGCTGATTTCCCGATACCTCAAAACCGCAGCAGTAGAGTCTGCCTATCGCTTCGGCTCTCGACGTGGTCCGGTCGATACCATTGGTCATGAAGAAATAGATTTTTTTAAGTAACAGCACTTTGGGAAGTATGCGCTTAAAAATAAAATAAATGGAATAAATGATGTACTTTATTCCCCAGGGGTATTTCCTGAATATATTCGCTTTCCTTGTTTCATTGGTAATTACACACCCAATATACAATCTGACAACAGCGAGTTTGGTGTTGACCGATTCAAAAAACTTATTCCATCGCTTGATGTCGTTGACTGGTTTAGGGTTGTTGATGACTTTCGACAGGCCTGGTGTCATTTCAACGACGAACCGCGAAGTGGCTGAAAGGACCAGGGTGCGATCGTTCAATTCGTTAACGTGGCTGCACAGATACCGATAGGCCGGTTCACTGATTTTCTCAAGTAACCATTTCTTATAATGAAGTAAGTTATAAGCCGAATAACCTTCCGGGTATTCGGCTTCGGGTAATGGTGTAACATCTGCCGCAACAGGCTCCGCTTTCAGCTGGTTCAGGTAAAACATCACCGATTCGAAATTATCAGTATTCCGGTTGAGCCTCCGGTAATAGTAATACAACGAAAAGAGTAATATTTCTAAGAGCAACGAGGATGCAATCGTTCCGAAAACAATCAACCTCAAATAAGCAAAATGATTAAACCCGACAATCAGCATACATACCGCACTCAAGATGATTATGTCGCTGAATATGATCGGTACCATGAAATCGTTGAACAATACCTTGCCTTTGTGCGAATACTTCCGGATTGGGATGGATACCGCCATCCTGATAACCAGAAATAAAACAAAAGCTTCGTCATAATGAGGAAGGTAAACCCGCAACGATGCTGGTTTGATCCAGATGAAAAATAGAAAGGAAAGCGCAATCAGGCTGATACCTGCTGCAATAAATAAAGTAACTTTTCTGCTCATAAGCAGGGAGGATTGAGAATGGGGATAATAAAAGGTTCAGTTTGTAATTAGCTGCTCACTTCATCAGAGGACAAGCCTCTTGATCGAATTTTTTTACATTTTGCTGCAACAACTCTTTGGTCCATTGATACCAATTGTCGTTCCAGCACTGGGGGTGGAAGGTGAATGACTTGATAAGGAATTCGTAAAAATGTATTTATAAACCTGAACATAAGTCTCAACAAATGATTACTTTAACAAAGTTTGATAAGCATTTGCATATAATGGCGCAATATTACTCCATATATAATTATTCATAACTTTAGAATAGGCAGCATTTGCATAAGTAATCATTTTATCAGGATGCAGAATAGCCCATTGTATTTTTTCACGTAAGTCAAGAACATTATTAGCTTCAAAATAGAGTACTTCTTCCTTTGAAAAAACATCCAGATTCTCAGGTATCCGGCTGCAAATCATTGGAACCTTCAAAGAAGCTACTTCAAGCATCATCATGGACATAGATTCTATCTCCGAAGGGTAAACAAAGAGTTTTGCAGAACTAATATATTGATTTAATACCTTTCTATCTTTTATTAACCCAACGAATTCAATATTTTCTAATTTTTCTGCAAGGGATTCCAACTCTTTCTGATAAACAGGCATTTGATTTAGGTCCCCAATAATCTTTACCTGACCTTTATAATTTAAGTTGATAAGTGCTTTAAGAAAAACATGACATCCTTTATTAGGAATAATCCTACCCGCTGCAAATACTATAGACTCACTATGCTCGTATACGAATTGATTATTTAGATTGACTCCATTAGGAATATACTCTATTTGTTCTTTTTTTCTTAGAATAGAATTTACAATGTGCTTGTCTTTTAAGGAAACTGTAGTAATTATATTTGCCAGCCCTAAAAACACACGGTCTTGAATGTTAAACAACCACTTCAATGATTTCCATTTATCAGTAAGGACCATCCCGTGAGTTGTAAGAATAACCCTGTTCTTTAGACGAAGAAATGGTATAATAAAAGCAGCATCCCTATGATGTAGGTGAATTAAACTATAATTGCCAATAATTAGTACATGTAAAGCCGATAAAATATAATAATAAAAGGTGTTTAATTTTTTAAAAGGTAATTTCCTAAAAACGATCTGTTTATAACCGCTATAATCACCGGTTTTTATATTTGTATGTGAAGAGGTAGCATAAACTACAAAATCATATTTATCTTTTAATTGCTCTATGATATTCTCCCCAACCGTTGCTGCACCACCATATGCGGGGAGACCTTTAAGACCTATTACCGCTATCCTGGGTTTTCTAGTCATTAGCAAATTGATTAATAAGTTCCAAATATTTATTTTTCATAGCCTCTATAGAATAATTGCTTTTTACAATTTCATAACTAATTTTACCATAAATTATTCTTGTGTTATAATCCGACAATAGTAATTTTAAATGTTTCTCGATAGAACTTGAATCCTTTGGTGTAACGATAAAACCATTATTATCATTATGCACCAAACGATTATTGTCACCGACATCGGTCACTATTAAAGGTAAACTGAACGACATGGCTTCTAAAACAGTATTTGACAAACCTTCAAATAGTGAAGTTTGAAGATAAATGTCAGCATCGATATAGTACTTTTCAATTTGGGGTGGATTGATTACAATTTTTACAATTTCATTCGGAATTTCTAATTCAGTAATCCAATGATAAATCTGCTTCTCTAATGACCCCCAACCAATTATTGTATATGTCAATTCGACACCGCTGTCTAATAAACCTTTAATAGATTTTAGAGCTGTGTAATAATCTTTTACTTTTTCAAAACGACCAACTGATAAAATATTTGGTATGCTTTTCTTAGGTCTTGTTATTTCTTTTTTTGTTAAGTCGATTGCATTAGGAATTACAAATGCTTTTCCCTTTTTGAATCCTTGCGAAGTATATCTTTCATAACCGGAATAATTATTAAATATTGTTTTTTTATTTAGGTTATTGTGAGCAAAACGATTAAAAAGGATTTTATTTTTGTCCAAAATAGCACTTCTAATACTCCCAACAGATATACTATTTGATAAAAATTCACTTAGGAAACCACCTAATAAATTAGGGTATAAAAGATAGTTGAATAGTATGTATGGACTAGATTCTTTTAATATTTTATATAAATTAATTATTTTCTTTAACTTATTGCCTTGCAATAATATCAAATTTACATTAACATTTATTTGGCTCGTAATCCGCTCGCTTGTTTTATTCCCATAGAAAACAATTAATTGCACACTAAATAATTTTGACAGTAAATTGGCAAGCATTACAGCTTGTTTTTCTGCACCACCACTTTCTAGGGATTGAGAAAAGATAACAATCTTAATATTCTTATTATTCAACTTATTCACTTCAAAAAATCTAATATTTGTCGCTTTCTATCTCCACTTTTGTCAATCTGTATTGATTTTGTAAGTGTTGATATTTTATAATTTGCTAACGATTTAATAATCTTTGCCGGAACTCCGGCAACAACAACATTATCAGGCACGTCACGATTAACAATGCTACCAGCACCAATTACAACATTATCTCCAATTGTTACTCCTGGAAGAATTATTGAATTTATACCAATAAAAACATTATTTCCAATTTTTATTTTACCGTATACATTTAATCCGGGAAACTCATCCCGAAATAACGCAACGCCCCCATCATGATTCACAAAACAAACACCTCTGGTTATAGTAACATTATCGCCAATTTCAATGAGATATGGCTCGCTGCCAAATCGGGGGAAGTGCAATATCCTGACATTATTGCCAAATTTTATACATAGATATTTTTCATAAACTTTATAAATATTCCAATCATTTGAATAAAGTAACTTTAAGTAAAAAACAACTTTCTTTATCATGTAATTGCTAGCTTAAGAAGTTATATAATTTAGTTGAATAATTCAGATAATAAAATTCCTTTGTTGCAGTATGGTAAGCACTATTTACTAAAAGATTATGTGCTTTCGTATTTTCTTTAATAACATACAATATCTTTGCCTTCATTAATGTACTATTGCCAGGTTCAATCAGATACCCATTGATGCCATCTTTTATATACAAACCGTTGTCGCTTACATTAGTAACCAAAACAGGTACACCTGAAACTAAGTATTCGGAAAGTTTTGTTGAAAAGCCATATCTGGTTTGTTCATTGAATGTTCTTGGCAGAATCAATAAATTCATTTTGCGAATTTCAGGCATAAGTATAGATTGATCAATCACACCATGGTAGATTAATTTGTTCATAAACCCTAACTGTGTAGGGTATGCTTTAAGAAGTTCAACTTTTTCATTGTTGTTTATGGGGCCAAATAGATGAACTTCAATGTTTGGAAATTCATTAATTAGCTCATGTATAGATTGATAGAAAATATCGAATCCTTCCTTCTTATAACTTATACTTCCAAAGAATCCTATCTTAAATGGAGCCGTATTAGTATATGCTTTAAATGAAATATTCTCAGCAATTGAAACATCACTTAAAATTGGAATCCGGATTATATTTGCATTTAAAGGGTTAAAATATTTCTCGAGATTTGTTGAGATTACAATTAATCCGTCAAAAAATGGTATAAAGGCTTCAATTAAAATATAAGTCATTGAATCAAAAAGATATTTAAGTAATTCAAAAAATCTTCTTAGCAAATATTTTGAAAATATCCTGTTTGCCAGGCAAGTTCTTCTTAGTTCATTTACTTCGTAATATAGTTTTTTCCTAAATACTATTTTTATAAAGAAAAGTGCATAAAAATCAAATACTGTTCTTGTTGATGGATATAATAGAAAAATACTTTGTTCAAAGATTCCTTCTTTCTTTAATTTAATCTTTAAGCGCTTAAAAAACAGAATATATTTCAATAACGAAAACTTAGCTACTTTGGAATTCCGAATAGGATAAAATATATTTGGTAAATCAGATTCAAATGGAGAATTTAAACTATTTATATCATCTACTGAGATTAAATATACTTTTGAATTTTGAGCTAAAGCTCTTGCATATTTATCTATTCGGCTTGATCCAGCAATGTTTCCGTTTACAATTGGAATGGTTGATATTATAATGACGTTTTTCACCGGTTTCTAATTTTGCACTGAAATTAAATATATATTATTTTGTTATGAATAAGATACTTCTCTTTCTCACCTCAAATTTTTACCAAGAAAACATTTTAATTTAGAAGAAACATATTTAGGAGAAAAGTTGCTTTCTACATGATGGATAGCTGCAATTGCAACCTTTAAAGCTAGACAATAATTATTGATAATAAACTCTAATTTAATAGCGAAATCATTTGGATTATTTGGTTTTGCTAACCAAAGTTGTTTCCCATGCGATACATAGTTTGAAATTTCCCCGACATCGGTAGTTAAAATAGGAATGCCTGTAGCCATATACTCTCCTAATTTAGTTGGAAATCCACCAGCTGCTCTAAGTGTATCGGGTTGAGAAGAAACTAAAATATAGGCTTTTTTAAGAACTAATGGTACCTCATTGTAATTTATCCTTCCTTTGAAAAAAATCCTGTCATTAAGTGAATATTTATTGATCAGATCCTTTAAAATTTTAAAATCCTTTTGAGATGGAGTTCCATATAGGTAGAGATCAATATCCTGATATTTATTACAAATTTGACGAAATGCCTCTATAATAATATCAATATTGTCTTTTGCCAATTCCATATTACCCATATAGCACAAATATTTCTTTTTGCTACTTGTATTAGCCAAAGTTAGGTTTTCAAATCTTGAAATATCTGTTATACTTGATAAAATATGTGTTGGTTTTAGTCTTATGTTATTGAAATAAGCTCCAAGATTTTCAGTCATTAAAACCATAGCGGTTAAATACTTGAAAATAAATCGATATAGAATAGTTTTATAAAACGGTATTTTATCTTTTAAAAAATGTCGGATTGGAATAGGGTATTCATCACCAATAAATACTTGTTTAATGCCAATAATACGAAGGAAAGTAATAAATAAAAATAGGTTTTGTATCGCATCAAAACTTAAAAAAATAAAATCGATTTTTTTTTGCTTGTTCATCTTAATTATAGCCGAAAGGGTTAAAATATAAGAGATTGGCCTGTCCCAAAACCATCTTCCAAATGATGAACTTGACCATACGCGATTATATGGATATTTGTATTTAATGCCATTTATTTCTCCTGATCTTGCGCCTAGTGATTCTCCACGATCAGTAGGACGAAAAATAATGACATCAACATCAACTCCATTTTCAACTAAGCCCTTAGAATATGCTAAAATTCTAGATGTAGGCGCCATACCTTCAGGAAATCTATATCCACATAATATTCCAACTCTTTTTATTATATCCATTTTTTTACTAAGGTATATGTTCAGTTCTAAACTGATTTTCTATTGACTCCTAATTATCCTAAAATGAGATTTATATTTATGTCTTAATTGTTGAAATTTGCCTTTTGGTATGGAGGTTAAAAACATAAAATCACCCCAAAAGACCATAGATCTGAAAAAAGGTTTATCAAAAACCAATTGTGAAAAAGCACTTAACAAAAGCACTGTAATAAAAAACATACTAAATAGAGGTGCACTTTTTATGGTAGATGTTTTTCCAAGTTTATAAAAAGAGAAATATAACAGAGTAAATAAGAAAATAAAATAAATAAATCCATAACATCTTAACAAATTGGTAATACCATTTGGTCTGTGTGCTTTATATGTCACTTCCTCACCAAACAATATTTCAGTATCCCTACTCCAACCCAATAGTGGTCGTTTCATGACATCATTAATATCTAATATGGCAGAACTAAACCTGTTATGAGATTTACCGTTTACAGATTCTTTATATTGTGTATCAATTTTATCTTGCAAAAAAGGGGCAGAATAATAAATTTGATAAGAAAGCGGAATAGCTATTAGTAATAAACTCCACTTCAAAAAAATTTTTTTTTTGTAGTGTAATAAATAGGCAAGCAAAATAATAAATAGTACAATGTACCCAGTTGTTGAAAAGGTACTAATAATACTTATAATATAAACAATATTGTATTTGTTAGCTAATGATTTATTTGACTTATCAAGAAATAGTTTAAAAATCAAAGCGATATTTAAATAAATGGCAAATGCACCAGCTTCCCAGGTAAAACCAGCATTCCTATATATATTTGTTGCTTTAGTAATATAACCCCAATCAAAAGTATAAAAAATTAAAGTTGGTGCTTTATAGTTTAATTTGGAAATAGACATAACAAATGTATTTTCTGCATATTTCATCAAAACTGGTCCAGCATAAGTATACATTAAGGGATATAATACTAAGGAAATAATAGCCAGATAGAAGATTATAGAGCAATATATTTTAATAAAATGGATATTTATGATTTTAATTATTAAATAAACTAAATACATTTCAAAAGTAATTCTGAACATATTTAATATATTCCAATTATCAAATATAATTGCATGAGTTAGTTCATATCCTAATACAAAGAATATAATTCCTGAATGTTTCCAATTGATTTTATATAAATATGATAATTTATTGCCAATTCTAAATAGAATGAGAATAAACAATGGAGCTAGAAAAAATATTTTTTTTTCTGCCATGTATGGATTGGCAGTTAGCAATACCAACAAAAGGACTAATACAAAATCAAGATATCTATAGGATGAACTATGCATAATATAGTTATTAAAAATACATCGTAATTATTGCTGTTTTTGAAGTTTAAAAGTTTTTTGTAATTATTTCCCTTTTAATCGAGGAAATAATAATAATAATAATAATAATAATCCATGGAAAGGCTTTCTCCGGAGCCTCCTTTGGCCGCAAACGATATGGAACCTACGAGCAGGGAATGGAATATCAATAGTAAAGAACATTAATACGATGTCTGGATATTTAAATATAATTGAACATGTCAAATGATTAAGCAATATTGTGTTTTTGAAGTTTTAAATATTTAATTGCTATTAAAGCTGAAGTTATTGCCATAATAAATGCAATCAACACCTTACCATATGCAGCACCCATAAATCCATAAACATTTACTGCTATATACGTGATAATAATTGCAGTAATACCGCCTATGCTATTTATAACTAAATTTAATCTTGTTTTACCCATGGCAACAAATATTTTATCAAAAAACAAGAAAATACCAGTTAAGAATACAGCAATTAATGTAATATTAGTATATGGCTCAGCGCCAATAAATCGACCCGCAGTTAATAAAGAAAGGATTGAATTTGAAAAATACATAAATATTGAAATACAAATTAAATATGGAGCAAATATCATAGCAAATAACTTAACTAGCTTTAAATAATTGTGTTGTGCAACGCTTTGGTAAATATCTGGTTCGAATGCAAGGGCAAGAGCAACATACGCTAATTGAATATAACTTGCAACTGAAATCCCTATATTATAAAGTCCAAGTTCTGAAATGTTATCTAAGCGTTCAAGAAAAAACCTATCTATATTACTAATTGGGAAATAGGCATATGCTGCAAGCACCAAAGGAAATGCAATACGAGCATCGCGAAAATATTCTCTTATATTTATATGAATAATAGTGTATTTCCTTAGGATATAAATGCAATAAGGAATTAATATAATTGTTGATATTATCGGTGCCAACATACGCCCAGATGCACCCCATTTTAAGCCAGCAACAAGAAATAAACCTATTGAGACATTTAATATAGTATTCATTGCTGAGAATAAAAAGTATGATAATGCTTTTCGTCGGAGCCGAAAATTAATTAAAACAATTGATTTAATATTATCCAACAAAAGGGCTATGAGAATGAACCAAGAAAAAGGATTTAGGGGAATTCTTACATCTAATTTTTTAAAATAAATATAGATACCAATATAGCTAATAAAAAGAATAGCAGTATTAAAAAGCATTAGAAATATTGTTATGTTGAATATTTGTTTCTTATTTTCGTTTTCACTCTGTTTAAAGTAGTTCATTAGATAAACAGAAGTCATACTAAAAATAAATATTGGTGTAAAAAAACCCTTAATTGCTTCAAAATAGCCAAGAACGCCAAAATCCATTGCAGTGAGATATTGCGAATAAATCGGTTGCGTAATTAGTGCAAAAATCGATTGAATGATTGAACCTAGAAAATAAAGCCCGGCATTTTGGAATGTCCTAAATATATTTTTTCTGTTTTTTATAAATTCTTTGATATTCTTAACCATTCTAAATTCCTGCCTTATATTTTAACACTATAATTTGTATCCCTGCAAAAAAAATCAACTACAATAGTAAATCCAAGGATAAGAATACACAAGGATAAAAGCCATTTAAAAATAGCAACTGCTACTCAGCAAAAGTTTCCAACTGAACAATAAGACAGCAAAAAGGAAAAGTTATAATTACGACAAAATAGATGGCAAAATAGAAGGAGTTAGAAAGCATTAGCCAAACTAAAATTTGAATATTAATTGGCCGCATTAGTACCGTGCCATAAATCACTTAATCCGGTATTTCCCATAATCAATTACAGCTCCCGCCGCGAAGTATTGTTAATGCTATAATCTTCGTGGATTTGATTTACAATTCCTGCTTCATACTGTGCAACAGATTATCTAACAGTATACAGTACAATTTCAGCGTCAAAACAGGTAAAGATAATACTTCCTGTATCCTGTGCTTCGGACCTTTTCATGGAATGGCATAACAAAATGGCAAGGGAAAGAGGTGGCTAAATTTAATATGCTATTTAACCCTTGCAATTAAAAATTAAGATCAACTTCGAAAAGTATAAAACCACATCATTGCGAGGCACTGCGAATCCCAGCTTTAAGGGAAATCAATCTCAAACTATTGGTATTCTATGTTTTTCAAATTGCTTCTCCTTTTGTTATTCTGGATCGTAATATCTGATTAATCAACAGAATGCCTAACATCCACACTGGCCAGATTTTCCCAATACCAATGAATGGCTTCTTTTAATCCATCTCTTATGTTATATTTCGGATCGTATCCCAATAGTCTTTTGGCTTTATCTATGCTAGCCAGAGAGTGCGGAATATCTCCGTGGCGATTTGGTCTGTGTTTTATTTCAATGTGGACTATCTCAGGATCATATTCATTTAAAAACGCTTTGAGATAATCTACCAGTTGGTTTAAGGTTGTTCGGTCGCCAAAAGCGGTATTATAAATATTATTTACAGCATCCTTGTTATTCGTAGAAAGTGCCAGCAGATTCATCTGGATTACATTGTCGATGTAAGTGAAATCACGCGAATATTCACCATCGCCATTAATGTTTACGGGTTCGTGGTTCATCAATTGCTTGACAAAAAGCGGAATGACCGCTGCATAAGCACCTTCTGGATCCTGCCGACGACCGAAAACATTGAAATAGCGTAAGCCGATACACTGCATTCCATAGATTCTGGAAAACACTTCGGCATATAATTCGTTCACATATTTGGTAATGGCATAGGGCGAAAGAGGCCGGCCAATTATCTCTTCCACTTTGGGTAAGGCTTCAGAATCGCCGTATGTGGATGAACTGGCTGCAAAAACAAATCGTTTGACTTTGGCATCGCGTGCAGCCACCAACATATTTAGGAAGCCACCAATATTTACATCGTTTGTTGTAATCGGATCGTTAATGGAACGAGGGACAGATCCCAATGCAGCTTCCTGTAACACGTAATCAACTCCTTCAACCGCTTTCCGGCAATCGTCCAGTTTCCTTATATCGCCGGTAATTAATTTAAATTGAGGATTGGAAATCAAGTGTTCAATGTTTTCCATTTTTCCGGTCGAGAAATTGTCGAGACAAACAACCCGATTCCCCAGATCGATCAATGCATCACACAGGTTTGATCCGATAAATCCGGCGCCACCGGTAATGAGTATTTTTTTGTTTGATATCATGGTTGAAGTAAATGGTAAAGGGTTACGGGTTAGAGAATGTTAATGCCTTGTCGTCGTGAATATTGGAAAGCAAATATAGTGAAATAAAATGTTAATTATCTGGATATGATTCCGTCCCAGATATTACTTAACCTGGTATTTCCCATGATTAGCTTCAGTATCCGCCAGGAAGTATTATTAATGTAATAATCTTCGGGTATTTGATTGGCAATTCCCGATTGATTTTGTACAACAGACAAGCGAACTGCATTTAATACAATTTCAGGGTCAAAACCCGTAAGTATAATGCTTCCTGTATCCTGTGGTTCTGGTCTTTCCATGGATTGGTGTAACGAGATGGCCGGAAAGTTAAGTATGGAAGATTCTTCGCTGATGGTTCCGCTATCAGAAAGTGTGCAACGCGCATTCATTTGTAAGTAAATATAATTCAGGAACCCAAAGGGTTTCAGCCATTGAATCAAAGGATTGAATGTTACTCCTTCCAAAGCTTCCAGTCTTTTACGGGTACGGGGATGTGTGGAAACAATGACCGGCAATTGGTATTCTTTGGCCAATTGATTTAAAACTTCTATTATATTTTTAAGATTCAAAGGATTGTCCACATTTTCTTCGCGATGCGTGGAGACAATAAAGTAATTACCTGCCTCCAGTTTCAGTTCGGAAAGGACCTGGGATTGTTGGATCTTTGGCTGGTAATAATCCAAAACCTCTTTCATGGGGCTACCGGTTAAATAAATCCGGCTGTGAGGTAATCCTTCTGCAAGCAGGTGCCTTCGGGCATGTTCGGTATAGACTAAATTAAAGTCGGCCATGTGATCGATGATCCGGCGATTGGTTTCTTCCGGTACATTAAAATCAAAGCTACGGTTTCCGGCTTCCATGTGAAAAACAGGGATATGCATTCGCTTGGCGATATAGGCCGAAAGACATGAATTGGTATCATCCAGAACCAGCAAAGCATCGGGCATTTCCTTTTTCAATACTTCTTCTGTTTTGCGGATGATGTCGCCAATAGCAGCTCCAAGCGAAGATGTATCTACATTAAGAAAATGGTCGGGTTTCCGAAGTTCCAGATCATCAAAGAAAACCTGATTGAGTTCGTAATCGTAATTTTGACCGGTATGTACAATGATTTGGTTGACATGCTGGTCAAGCAGGGCCATTACCCTTGATAAACGGATAATCTCGGGGCGTGTGCCTATGACGGTTATTATTATTTTTTCTTCATTTAATTACAAATTACACGAATTTGGACGAATTACACGAATTAGCCTACATCCGTAATAGGAGTGTTAACTTGGAACTTTTATGTTTTAAACTTCCTCTAAGTAAGTGTCCTGGTCGCCGGCTTCAAAATGTTCGTTAATCCAGAAAATGGTATAGAGTTCTTCGTTGCCAATGTTTGTAATGTTGTGCGTAAACCAAACCGGCATATCTACAAAAGAAGGATAATTTCCATCCAATTCAAAGGATAAAACTTCATTTGTCCCGATCCGCCTGATTTCAATCCGGGCTTTTCCTTTTATTACAGCAAAGCGTTCTGCTTTTCGGGTATGGAAATGGTTGCCACGGTTTATTCCCGGAACAGTTGTTGAAAATGAAACCTGTCCGCCACTATTCAATTTAACCGTTTCCACAAAACTTCCTCGTTCATCGGTATTTAATTTCAATTGAAAGGGAAAGAAGGTGGCGTGGTCGATGTAGCAAAGAAAAGTGTTAAACAAATTGCGGTCGAACGAGTCATCCAAACATGGAAGAATGCCTTTGTCGAAATAGTTTTCTTTGTATTCAATAAGCTTCTGAAGAAGGACTGAAACTTTGATCTCTGAGGTGTGCGGAATTAATACCGTTTCACAGTGTTTCATAATGTTTGACACAGTGTTACTCAGTGATACTCTGTGGTCCAATATTTTTTTGATGATATACTGCGCAAGCTCCGCAACATAAATCAGCTTAATTTCTCCATCCATCTCAATTTTTGGTTGTTCATTATGAGTCAGCTGGTGGCAAAAGGTCGCAATTACTGAATTGTAATAAGGGTTTCCAAAAGGCCCAAACACATTAGGAATCACAAATCCAGTAAATTGTGCATGATTCTTTTCGGCCCATTGTTCCAAAAGTTGACGGCCTTCCTTTTTTGATTTCCCGTAAAGGTTATCGCGTTGTTCCTGGGTACTCGATGAAAACAAAATGTGCGGTGTTGAGTGGGTTGTTTCGCAGGCATCAATTAATTGTTTCACCAATCCTATATTGGTTTGATATAGTACTTCCGGATCATTGTGCCGGTTCATGGCTGCCAGATGAATGATTGCATCGCAACTCTGAACAAACCCATTCAGTTTCGATTCATCCTGAAAATATGCATCTTCAAACGGGATACGTTCAAATTGGTCATGGTATAACCCAAGTGTGTTGTATAAATGAGTTCCTACAAACCCTGCCTGTCCGGTTATTCCTATTTTAATCATAAATTACGAATTACACAAATTTATACGAATTATAAAAATCAGTCTTCATCTGTAGCATCATTGCAATCTTTATTCTCTTTGTTTTAATCCGGATATTGTATCATATCTTCGCCCAATATATCCCGTCGAATCATCGGTAATTTTAGTAACAATTCTTTTGTGCCTTCCACATCCAGGCGGCGGGTGTTGTGCGAATTATAATCCTCAATAAGAGAAACCTTTTTTTCACCTTCGCTGAAATAACTGTCATAATTCAAACCACGGTTATCGGCAGGTACACGGTAATAATTACCCTTGTCGAATACTTTGGCCATTTCTTCCCTGTTCACCAATGTTTCATACAATTTTTCACCGTGCCTGGTTCCGATTACCCTTACTTTGCTTTCAGACTGGTACATTTCGATCAATGCCTGAGCTAAATCAGCGATAGTTGATGCAGGTGATTTTTGAATAAACATATCTCCGTTTTCACCGTGTTGAAAAGCATAAATAACCAGATCGACAGCATCTTCCAAAGTCATCATAAACCTCGTCATGTTGGGATCGGTTACGGTAATGTCTTTACCAGCCTTGATTTGTTCCACAAACAATGGAATTACCGAACCACGGGAGGCCATCACATTGCCGTATCGTGTACCGCAAAAAACCGTTTTACTGTCAGGGTCCATCGACCGGGCTTTGGCTTGCATCACCTTTTCCATCATCGCTTTGGAAATGCCCATCGCATTGATGGGATAAACTGCCTTATCTGTACTAAGCACAATCATGCGTTTAACTCCATGTTCAAAGGCCGAATCCAATACGTTCTGAGTTCCCAATACATTTGTATTTACTGCTTCTATCGGGAAAAACTCACAAGAGGGTACTTGTTTTAAAGCAGCTGCATGAAAGATAAAATCGACCCCACGCACGACATAATCCACACTGCGTTTATCCCGTACACTACCAATATAAAATTTTACTTTGGGATTATTCAGGCGATGCCGCATGTCATCCTGTTTTTTTTCATCGCGTGAAAAAATGCGGATTTCTTTGATATCGGTATCTAAAAAACGATTAAGGACAGCCTTGCCGAAGGAACCGGTTCCACCTGTAATCAGAAGCGTTTTATTTTTAAACATAGCGTTTTATTTTTTAATTGTTTAATATCGTTCCATTTGTTTTGAAGTCATTGGTATATAGAAAAGCTTTTCGGTTCATGAAGCTGTATTCCATTTCGTTCATGTATTGTCCTCCGATTTTAACTGATCCATTCTCAACCACAACGGTCATGCTGCTTTCCATGTTGGTATCGTAATGCTGCCCGGTATTGATGATGGTTTCAGAAAACTTCATGTCCATTCAACACTTTGGATTAAACGGCTAAGAACGGCAGCTTTTATAAATTGCGGGCGTGCGCCAACAATGGTTACGATTTTTTTCAATTTATCTTTTTTATTTGATAATTGAAAATGGATGCCTGGCAAGTGATAATTTTGCCAACGGGTGATAATCACCTTTTATCCCAATGGGGTTTGAATGTCTTATATCGTGAACGGCATTTATAGCTTTTGTTGTTTCACCAATTCTAAAGCCATTATTGCCAAGAATATGCTCGTAACTTTTTGTATGCAATTCTGTAAATCCACCACTAAATTCAAACTCATCGCCTTCTATGGAAATTGATCGAAAGGTGCGCTTGCCCTCTTTTTTTGCAGCTTCAGGAATAGTATCGTAGTTTATGCTTAGAAACCATCGCACTCTGGCTTTTTCAAGCTGCAGGAAACCGGCTGCACGGTCGTGTTCGTGTAAATGAACAATATTTTCTTTTATGTCTCCAAAAATCCATGTAAGCATATCGAAAAAATGAACCCCGATATTTGTGGCTACTCCGCCTGATTTGGTTGCATCGCCTTTCCAGCTGGTATAATACCAATGTCCACGTGAGGTGAGATAGGAGAGGTCAACATCGTAAATTTTACCTGGTTCGCCTTTGTCGATTTTCTCTTTTAGGGCTATCACACTGGGGTGCAGCCGCAATTGTAATATGTTGTATATGTTTTTTCCTGTCTCTTTTTCAATCTCCTGCAGTGCATCGATGTTCCAGGGATTCAAAACGATGGGTTTTTCGCATATCACATCGGCTCCGTTGCGAAGTCCAAAACGAATGTGTGAGTCGTGGAGAAAGTTGGGAGAACAGATACTCACATAATCCAGGTCTATCCCATTTCTTTTAATCTTATCGATGTGCCTGTCGAAACGCTCAAACTCAGTAAAAAAATCTGCATTGGGGAAGTAGCTATCCATTATGCCAACTCCATCATATGGGTCAAAAGCAGCGATTAATTCGTTTCCAGTGTCTTTTATGGCTTTCAGGTGGCGTGGGGCAATGTATCCGGCTGCGCCAATGAGTGCGAAGTTTTTCATTTTTATTTTTTAATGTATATTCTGCTGATAGGTTAAGTTCCCTTCGGTCATTCTTCCCTCGGATAGTCGTACTCTAAAATTTGTTGGGTGCAAGGTTCCATGAGGACGAAGGACATGGCAATCTTATGCTCCGCCTACAAAATCTGTCTGGAAACCTTTTCGTCTTTCAATTCATACTCGTCCCCGCACTCCGGGCACCAGGCTTTTCCTTTATCATTGAAAATAAGTTTGTGTCCATATTCGCTCATCCATCCGATTTGTTTTGCCGGATTACCCACCCAAAGTGAATAATTGGGGATTTCTTTGGTGATGACAGCTCCTGCGCCAACAAAAGCATATTTGCCAATGTTGTTTCCGCAAACAATCGTTGCATTGGCACCAATGGTTGCACCTTTCCCGACATGTGTTTTTGCGTATTGGCCACGACGGTTAACAGCACTTCTGGGATTGGTTACATTGGTAAAAACACAGGAAGGACCTAAAAAAACATCGTCATCGCAGGTAACCCCGGTGTAAACGGATACATTGTTCTGGACTTTTACATTGTTCCCAAGCACAACTTCAGGCGAGATGACCACGTTTTGGCCGATGTTACAATTCTTGCCTAACTGACACCCGGACATGAGGTGCGAAAAATGCCAGATTTTAGTACCTTCACCTATGGTGCAACCTTCGTCGATCAAGGCCGTTTCGTGGACAAAATAGATTTGTTTGTTCATATTACCGGGGATTAAACTCAATTATATTTGAAATGATATAAGATTGAATTTCCTCACTTAATTCAGTATGAATTGGAATAGATAAAACTGACTTACATAGGTTTTCGGTATTTGTCAGGGAATAACCACTTTCGGCATATCTTTTAAAGGCGTCCTGATGATATAGGGGCAACGGATAATAAATCATCGTGGGAATTTTCCGCTCGGTAAGAAAAGCTTTTAACTCGTCCCGAAGCCTGTCTTTAACGATTAATGTATATTGATTGTAGGTATGGAATACATTGTCGTTTGTTTTAGGGATATGTGCAAAGGGCCAATCTTTTAATGCTTCGGTATAATAGTTTGCCGCTTTTTCTCTGGCTTTAAGGTGTTCATTCAAATAATTTAGCTTGACATTTAATACTGCGGCCTGAACGGTGTCTAATCTTGAATTGCATCCAATAACAGAATGATGGTATTTGATTTTTTGGCCATGATTGGCAATCATCCTGATTTTAACCGCGAGGTTCTCATCATCAGTTGTAATAGCGCCTCCATCGCCATAGCAGCCCAGATTTTTTGTAGGGAAAAATGATGTGCATCCAATATGTCCTATAGTTCCTGTTTTCCGGATCATCCCATTTTTAAACGTATAAGCTGAACCGAGCGATTGGGCATTATCTTCAATTACCCAAAGTTTATATTCCTCTGCCAACTCCATTATCGGTTCCATATCTGAACTCTGGCCAAATAAATGGACCGGTACAATGGCTTTTGTCTTGGGGGTAATTGCTTTTCCAATCTGTTTCGGATCGATGTTAAATGTACGGGCATCAACATCAACCATTACAGGAACCAGTCCAAGCAAAGCAATTACTTCAGCCGTGGCCACATAAGTAAATGCGGGCACAATAATTTCGTCGCCAGGGCTCAGATCAAGCGCCATTAATGCAATTTGTAAAGCATCCGTTCCATTGGCACAAGGAATTACATAGTTCGAACCCGTAAAATCTTCTAGTTTTTCCTGAAATATTTTTACTTCAGGTCCATTGATAAAAGCAGCATTTCGAATCGTTTGCAAAACGGCCTGATCGATTTCGTTTTGCATTTTGCTGTATTGCCCTTTTAAGTCAACCATTTGTACATTCATTGCTTAATTCTAATTTGATAACTATGTTAAAAAAATATCCTATCCTTTTTATCGGATTTGCAAGGGCACATTATTCGCAGGCATTGGCTTTATAGTTTATACAATTTATCAGATTTCTCGTGGATCATATTTCGGAGATCTACGATTAACGGTGCATGCTCGAAAATAAAATCGGACTTATAAGCTGCATGATTTGTGGTTATCACTACTACGTCTGCCGCAGTCAGGT
>Ga0075524_10000054_pt1 | contig 19121 bp, 18 predicted proteins | sample NGEPerone_FD_76826 | JGI IMG/M metagenome (GOLD analysis project Ga0075524, IMG submission 76826) | Arctic peat soil microbial communities from the Barrow Environmental Observatory site, Barrow, Alaska, USA - NGEE Permafrost154B-one | ecosystem: Environmental > Terrestrial > Soil > Wetlands >...
GAGTTGTCGAGATCGACGTGCAGCTCGTGGTCGGCAACCGGGCCGCCGACTTTTGCGTCGGCGACGTAGAACATGTGATCGTAGGTGCCGCCGGGAAAACCGATTCTCAGCACCTCGCGCACCGTTGAGCGTGCACCATCGCAGCCGGCGAGGAAGCTGGCCTCGCATCGTTCCTCGGCACCGTCGGCGCATCGGAGCAGTGCGCTCACGCCGTCTGCGCGCTGCTCGAAGCTCACGAGCTCCGTGCGGCGCTCGACCTGAACGCCCAATGCGGCGAGTCGCTCGACGAGCAGCGTCTCGTGCGCATCCTGCGGATAGACCAGCGCGAAAGAAAAGGGGCTGAGACCTCGGCCGATCTCCGTGAGCGGGACCCGCGCGGCGCGCGCACCGCGCACCCACAGATTGACCGCGGCCACCTGCACTCCCGCCTCGACGACCGCGTTTGCGAGATCGAGTTGGCGATAGAACTCGAGTGTGCGCGCCTGCACAGCGAGCGCACGCGAGGTGGTTCCCGGGCCGGCGCTCCGGTCGACGATGCGGACCGCCACACCCGACTTCGTGAGCCAGAGCGCCAGCACGAGACCCGTGGGGCCGGCGCCCGCGATGAGTACCGGCGTGCGGCTCATGCGGGAGTCGAACGCCCGGGGTGTCGCGTGCGTATCATCCAGCGAACCTCACGATCCTTTCGGAGAATGTCATCGATGATGAAGATGTCGCTGCTCGCGCTGATTGCCACCACCGCGCTCGCCATTCCCTCCGCACGCGCGGGACATCGTGCAACGATCGCGCCTCCGGGGGTGCACTATATCGTTGCACCCGACGGCAACGAGGCGCGCTACCGCGTCCGCGAGCAGCTCCTCCATCACGACCTGCCGAACGATGCGGTCGGGAAGTCGACGGCGATCACCGGTGGCATCACCCTGACCCCGAGCGGCGCCGTCGACACCGCGTCCTCGAGGATCACCATTGATGTCACGTCACTCAAGAGCGACCAGGAGCGGCGCGATGGCTACGTGCAGCATCGGACGCTCGAGACCGCGCAATACCCGACCGTCACCTTCGTTCCGACGTCGATGAGCGGCGCGAAGCTCCCGCTCGGCACGACCGAGCAGAGCTTCGATGTGGCGGGGCTCTTGACGGTGCACGGCGTGACCAAGGCTACCGTGTGGCACGTGAAGGCGAAGAGCGCCGGCAACGACGTCACCGGCACCGGGTGGACGCAGTTCACCTTTGCGGATGTGCAGCTCGCGCAGCCGCGCGTGCCGGTGCTGCTCAGCGTCGCCGACACGATCAAGCTCGAGTACGACTTCCACCTGGTGCGGCAGCCGTGAGCCGTTGGCTCACTTGTCGATTGCGAGCGGCGTTTCAGAGAAATCCCGGCTGGATCGGTGTACTCGGTCTCCATCTCGCCACGTAGGAGGCCACGTCGTATTTCGATTTTGCGCGATCGAGTGACATCGGCCGAATCGTTCCCCACACGGGACGTTCCGGAAATGGGCGATCGAAGCGGCCGAAGCACCACTGAATGCCGGAATAGCCGTTCGGATCGCGCCCGTCGATCGCGTACTTGTCGTTGAGATGGAGCAGGATGCGCAGCGCGTCGCCGTACTTGCGTGTCCAGAGAATCACAGACTTCCCCCAGAGCTGTCGCACGGCGTTGTGCATCGTCCCCGACTGCACGAGCTCCTGCTGCGATGCGTTCCACAGCTCGGAGCCGGTCGTCCCCTCCTCGAGCTGCTTCAACGAATAGATGACCTCGCGCTCGTCGTCCTTGTGCGCGGCCATCGACTTCAGCGCCCATGCGGGCGCCGCGCGCAGCTTCATGTAATCGGGGCGTCGCAGGCAGAAGTTGAGCGAGAGCTCGCGCCAGACGACTATCTCGTTGAGAAAGGAGTCGAGCGCCGGCGCGGGCGCGTGCGCACGCGCCGCGCGCACCACTTCGGCGCTCGAGATCATTCCGAAATGCAGCCATCTCGACAATCGGCTCGAGCCGCCCTCGTCGGAGGGCTCCCGGCGGCGCTCGTCGTAGGCATCGAGGCCATCGCTCACGAACTCGTCGAGTCGCGCGCGCGCCGCTCGCAGCCCGCCTTCCACTTCGTGCACCGCGCCCACGCCATGATCGATCTCGCAGCGCGCGACCTCCTTCGCGATGTCGGTGCGCGCGAGGTCGAGCCAGTCGGCATCGATGGATGCGACCAGCGCATCGCTCATCGAGCGGCGCGGAGAGCGGTCTTCGACTTTCTCGAGGTGCGTGTCGAGCCCCTTCAGCAGGCGGCCGCGCATCTGGAATGCAGCGCTCTGCTCGCGCGGGAACTCGGCCGCCGGCGCGATGCCCACGCCATCGACCATGACGACGCGACAGGCGACGCGATCGGCGAAGCGCAACGTGCGCTCGAGCACCCCCGCGGCCGGATAGAGATCCGTGACGATGAGCGCCGCGCGCGAGGCGATGCGGTCGACGACGCGGCGGTCGTCATCGCGGCTGCGGCGGAGCGCGAAGCGGTAGGTGAGGCCGAGCTCGCGCGCGCGGAGGGCGAGCTCGCGGGCGCCCTGCAGCACGAAAGTGTGGACGCGATCAGACGCGTACGGATAGCTGGGGTCGAGGCCGTGATGGATGAGCAGAGGGAGGCCCAGCCGATCGGCCTCGAGCGTCGCAAAGCGCAGCGCCCAGTTCTCCTCGAAGCGCTGGGTGCTCGACATCCAGTACAGCACGTAGTCGCCGGGCACGGGTGCGCGCTTGGCGAGGGGCACGGCCCGCAGCTGGAGCTGCTCGCGAACGAAATCGGAGTCGAGGGCGTGACGCATGCGCGCGTGCTACCGCACGGATGACGCCAAGGCGCGCCGCGCTCTCGCGCGAAAGGCGCGGCGAGTACATTGTGTAGCGTCGCCTGGTGACGGCGTTTTCACCGAGAGGGTTCGCGAGCATGCCGGACATCGACATCGATGGCGCACGGATCTGGTATACGATCGACGGCCGTGACGACGCACCCGCATTGCTTCTGCTCCACTCGCTCGGCACGAGCCACGCGCTCTGGGATCAGCAGCTGCCGCCGCTCGTCGACAGATACCGACTCATTCGCTACGACATGCGCGGTCACGGCAAGTCGAGCGCCCCACCGGGCGAGTTCACGATCGAGCAGCTGGGCCGCGATGCGCTCGCGGTGCTCGATGCCGCGGGGGCGACGACCGCGGTGGTGTGCGGGATCTCGCTCGGTGGGCTCGCCAGCATCTGGCTCGGGCAGTATCACGGCCCGCGCGTGACGAAGCTCGTGCTCGCGAACACGGCGGCGCGCATCGGCACGAGCGAAGGGTGGAGTGAGCGCATGCGCACGGTGCGCGCGGAAGGGATGGCGGCGGCGGCGGAGCAGGCGATGCCGCGCTGGTTCACGGATGAGTTCCGGGCGGCGCATCCCGAGGTGATCGCGCGCTACAGACAGATCGCGAGCGCGTGTCCGCTGGAGAGCTACGTGAGCGCGTGCGCTGCGCTGCGCGACGCGGATCTCCGTCGCGATCTGCACCGGATCACGGCGCCGACGCTGGTGGTGGCGGGATCGAAGGATCCGTCGACCACCGTGGCCGACGGGACGTACCTCCGTGACAATATTCCGGAGGCGCGGCTGGAGGTTCTGGAGGCTGCGCATCTGTCGAACGTGGAGCGGCCTGCTGAGTTTTCGGAGCTGCTCGCGGAGTTCCTGTTTAGTTAGCACCGCAAAATACGACCATAACTCAACTATTGACATTACGTGAGTACTATCTTACGATATATCGTGAGTGTTGTCGTACGTTATATCGGAGGAGTCTATGTGTAACAAGCGAGACGATTGGGGCTTCGGCCCAGGCTTTCCCTTCGGCGGTCCCGGCGGATGGTCGGGCGCGTGGGGCGGCCGCAGTCGAGGCGGGCCGGGGCGCGGAGGACGGCGCCGCAGTCAGATGTTCGAGTCGGGCGAGGTGAAGTTCGTCATTCTCCGCCTGCTCAACGAGAAGCCGCGGCACGGCTATGAAGTGATTCGCGCGCTCGAGGAGAAGTTCGGCGGGCTGTACACGCCGTCGCCGGGTACCGTGTACCCCACCCTGCAGCTGCTCGAGGACGAGGGCTACGTGAAGGTCGTCGAGGAGGACGGAAAGAAGGTCTACCACGTGACCCCGGAGGGCGCGAAGTACCTCGAGGAGCATCGTGGTGTGCTCGACGAGATCTTCGATCGCGTGCGGGAGACCGTGCGCGAGTTCACCGGTGGATCGAGCGGCGACATGCATCAGGCGTTCGCGCACCTCGCCGCGGTCACCTTCAAGCGCGCATGGCGCCGTGGTCCCGAGGATCCCGCGCTCGCGCGCGTGGCGGAGATTCTGCGCAAGGCCGCCGCGGACATCGAGGAAACGTTCAATCCGGCTCCATCAAACCCTACCCCCAACAGCTCGACCTGACGAAGGCCGGAGGGACCGATGTTCAGATTCCACCCGATTTTCTGGCTGGCGGTCGCGCTCTTCTTTCTGTTCAGGATGCAGCGCCGAGGCATGCGCCGCCGCTGGGTGATGGGCGGACCGATGGGGTACGCGCCGTACGGCTGGGGACCATGGGGCAACGCACGCAACCCGGAGTGGGCGCAGCAGCCGCAGGCCCCGCCCACTCCGCAGCCGCTCGCGCAGCCCGACCGCACGCTGGTCGAGTCGCTCGAGAGCCGCATCGCCGAGCTCGAGACGCGGCTGGAGTTCGCCGAGCGGTTGATGGCGAACAAAAAGGAGTAGTCGTTTCGCAGTCGTACCGGGGAAAAGAGCGCGCGAGCGAAGTTGCTCGCGCGCTATTTTCTTCCCGCCGCGCTCACGCTGTTCGTCGGGTCCGCGCCATCCCACTGCACGTCCGCCGTCGGACCGTACGTCGGTGGCACGCGGCGATCCATCATCCGCAGAAACACCGTGAGCTGCGTGCGATGATGCGCGGTGTGCAGCACGCGCCGCCAGAAGATCCAGATGCGTTCGCGCTCCACCTCGAAGAACGGCACGCGCACCACCCACCACTCCGCGCGCTGCTGCGCCAGAAAGTCGAGCCGCGCCGTCGCGAGCTGCACGAGGCGCTCGGTCGCACTCGCGACGCTCATCTCCGCAGGCAACACCTCCGCCGGCGCCGGCTCGTGCGCGCCGATGAACTCGCCGAAGAAACGTCGCTCCGACAGCAGTTGATGCTTGAAGATGTCGCCGACGGTGGTGGAGCGAGGGTGCGGGCGGAAACCCAAGTCGCTGTCGCGGAACTCGCGCCACACGGAGACGACCTTGTTCGTCTCGCTCACGTACGTGTCGAGCATGTGCTGGAAGGCGGGATCGCTCGCCCGCGGAATTCGTTCATCCGGGATCGCGACGTACGCGTATCGCATCGGCTCCATCACCCACCTCCTAGTGCACGTGCTCCCACGATCCGTACATGGGGTTGGGGAGCATGAAGTACTTCCTGCCGAATTGCGCGAGCGCAGCGGAGTCCGTGCGCGCGGCCTGCGTGAGCCCCGGAAAGTCCTGGATGTTGTCGCCGAGCCATTCGATCACCGTGAGCGCGGGAATCCCCGGGGCCGCCGTGCCATTCTGCACGCGCTCGAATCGCGGATTCTTGTTCCCCTCGCCCGGCGGCTGGCAGAGCACGACGTCCGCCGCCACGCCCGCCGCACGCAGATTCTCGCGCGTCGACCCACACTCGGCCATCGAGCGATTGGTGACGATCACGACGCGACCGCCCAGCGAGTGGACGCGCGCCGTGAACTCGGGCGCGCCGGCGACGGGCGGAGCTGCGCGCTCGTTCACCCACGCGCTCCACCCCTTCGGATCGAACGCCGAGTGCGCGACGGCGAGTCGGCGCTGGTACTCGGAGTTGTCGAGCACCGTCTCATCCGCATCGAGGATCACGGCCCACGTCTCTGCGGCGATGCCGCGCGAGAGCTCGGCGAGCCTCTCGCCCGCGAGCGCGTAGGCCTGACGCGCGAGCGCGCGATACTCGGCCGAGGTGCGCACCCACTTCACGTCGTTGGGGAGCGAGTTTGCGGCGGCGGGCGCCGATGCCGGTGCGGGTGCGACGCCAGCGGTGGAGGTGCGGGCCGGCGAGCACGCGGCAATGCCCAGGAGGAGGGCGAGTGGAAGGATCCAGCGGGGAGTCATCCCCCGCAATATCCACGCGATTCGGCATCCCGGAAGTGCGTGCGTCGCTGCTGCACGGCACGCAGTTCATCGCGCAGCGCGCTCGCCCGCCTCGCACCAGAGGTGGAGCACCGCGTAGCTGCGCCACGGCCGCCACGGCTGAGACAGCTCATCCGCGCGCCTGGGCGTGACGCGGCCCAGCGCGTTGCGGAGCGCGATGTCTCCCCTGGGCCAGGCGTCGGCCCAGCGCAACGCGCGCATCGCGATGTAGTGCGCGGTCCACGCGCCGATGCCCGGGAGCGCGATGAGTTGCGCGATCACGGCATCGGGGTGCGTGCCCGGCTCGAGCACGAGACGCCCGCTCGCCATCTCCGTGGCCAGCGCGATGATGCTGCGCGCGCGGGTCTGGATGATGCCGAGCGACGCGATCTCGTCGACGGTCGCAGCAGCGACGCGGCCGGCGGTGGGCGAGAGATGCGTGAGCGCCGCGTGTGGTGTCGACGCGGCGTCCCCGAAGGCGGCGGCGAAGCGCCGGGCAATCGTCGTCGCGGCCTTCACCGTGATCTGCTGGCCGAGGATTGCGCGCACGGCGAGCTCGAAGCCATCGAAGGCGCCGGGGACGCGGAGGCCGGGGCGAACCTCGATTGCGTGCGCGAGGATCGGATCGCGCGCGAAGTGCGCAGCGATGATGTCGGGACGTGCGTGCAGGTCGAAGAGATGACTCAGCCGCTCGCTCAGCAACGGCAGCACGGGCGCAAGTGCCGGCGCGACCTCGAGCGCGAGGGCATGATGTTCCGGCTCGTCGCGAACGCAAATCCATCCGGTGTGATCGCCGAGGCGAATAGTGCGGAGATACGCATCGTCGTGCACGTCCTCGACACCCGTCACCGAGCGCGCGCTCAGAAAGCGCAGCAGTCGCGGCCAGTCGAGCGGAGCGACGTAGGGAAGTCGCAGCGCGAGCGCGTTCGCGTCCTGCCCGAGTGTCATGGGTGCAAGCTAGCCGTTTCGATGCTATCCTTGGAATTCGCCGACAGCGGAGAGCGAGCCGTGGATACGAAGCAGGTGCTGGAGAAGCTCGAGCGCGCGTGGAAGGACTTCGAGGAGTCGTACGCGGGGCTTTCGAACGAGCAGCTCATGACGCCGAACGTCACGGGGAAGTGGTCGGTGCGCGACATCATCGCGCACGTCACGTGGTGGGAGGAGGAGGCGCTCAAGCACATGCCCGTCATTCTCGACGGTGGCACGCCGGAGCGCTATTCCGACAAGTACGGCGGCATCGATGACTTCAATGCCATCATGACGGTGAAGCGCAGCCATCTCACGCTCGAGGAGGTGCTGCGCCAGCACGACGAGGTGCACGAGAAGCTGCTCGCGTACGTACGCGAGGCGCCCGAGGATCTGTGGGCGCGCGAGACGAAATTCCGGCGGCGGCTGCGGCTGGACACCTTCGGTCACTACCCCGTGCACACGAACGCGATTCGAGCGTGGCGGCAAACGCTCGATCAGGGCGCAGCGGGACGCGCGTAGCCGGCGGTCAGGGCTTCGCGCGCACCGCGCACGGCTCCTACACTACCGGCGGCTCCGTTTCCCGCTCCGGGTGGCGGTGCTTCGCCAGCGCCGACATGAACGTCTGCGCCGTGTTCTTCACGCCGGCGTCCATGACCAGCAGTCCGCCATCGCGTCCGCGCCCATCCTTCGAGAGCGCGATGCCCGCGTTCTTCAGCAGCTGACGCGAGGCCCCGAACGCGAGGATGGTCTTGCAGTGCCGAAACTGATTGACGACAAACTCCATCGTACGACCGTCCGCCGCGAGCGCCTTTACGCCTGCGTCGCCATCGGGAAGGACGAGGCCATCGAAGAGCACGGACGGCGAGTTCTCCATCGACGCGTCGGCCTCGATCGTCTCACCGCCGGCGGCGGTGTACGTGCCGAGTCGAGAGCCGACGAAGCGCGGTACCGCGCCGGCATCGGTGAGCGCCGCGTGGATGGCCTGCAGCGATGACCCCTCGACGCCGTTCGCGACGAGGATCGCCACACGCCGCGTGCGCACGCCCACTTCTCCGGGGAGCGCCGTGAGCGAGAGCGCCGGCGATACGGACACCTCTGGCTTGGGCGGCTTCGCCAGCACGCGTGGCATCGGATCGGGCAAGTCCATGCCCAGCCCCTCGGCGACCTGCGCGGCCAGATCCTCGCTGACGTTGCGCAGCGACGCGACCATGCGCTCGCGGATCGCGGGGACGGTGAGCTTGCTCAGCTCGAAGCGGAAGCCGCCGACGATGTGCTGCTTCTCCCACTCGGTCTGGCTGTTGTAGAAGAGCGTCGCCTGCGTGTAGTGGTCGGCGAACTTCTCCGGCTTGCCGCGCAGCTTGTCCTCGCGAATCGGCTCGGGGAAGGAGACGAATCCCTTTGCGCCCGCCTGAAACGGGCACCCGCCCGCGAGCGAGTTCGGCTCGTAGGCGACGCGTCCGCGCGCGATCGCCTGCCGGTGCAGCCCGTCGCGCTGATTGTTGTGCACGGGCGCGATCGGCGCGTTGATCGGGATCTCGTGGAAGTTGGGTCCGCCGAGCCGGGAGATCTGCGTGTCGACGTACGAATGGATGCGTCCGGCGAGCAGCGGATCGTTCGAGAAGTCGATCCCGGGCACCACGTGCGCCGTGCAAAACGCCACCTGTTCCGTCTCGGCGAAGAAGTTGTCGGGGTTGCGGTTGAGCACCATGCGGCCCACGGGCGTCACCGGCACGAGCTCCTCGGGGATGATCTTGGTGGCGTCGAGAATGTCGAAGGTGAAGCGCTCGCCCTCTTCCTGCGTGAAGATCTGCAGTCCGAGCTCCCACTCGGGATACTCGCCCGCCTCGATCGCCTCCCACAGGTCGCGACGATGGAAGTCCGCGTCGGCGCCGGCGATCTTCGCGGCTTCGTCCCAGACGAGGGAATGCGTGCCCTGCTTCGGCTTCCAATGGAACTTCACGAACACCGATTCACCGGCTTCGTTCACGAGGCGATAGCTGTGGACGCCGAAGCCCTGCATCATGCGATAGCTGCGCGGGATCGCGCGGTCCGACATCGCCCACATTATCACGTGCGTGGACTCGGGCATGAGCGAGATGAAATCCCAGAACGTATCGTGCGCCGACGCGGCCTGCGGCATTGCGTGATGCGGCTCGGGCTTCACTGCGTGCACGAGATCCGGAAACTTCATCGCGTCCTGGATGAAGAAAACGGGGATGTTGTTGCCCACGAGATCCCAGTTCCCCTCGTCGGTGTAGAACTTCACCGCGAAGCCGCGTATATCGCGCGCGGTGTCCACCGAGCCGCGCTCGCCGGCGACGGTGGAGAAGCGCACGAACACGGGTGTCTGCTTCCCCGCTTCCTGGAAGGGCGCGGCGCGCGTGTACTCGGTGAGCGGCGCGTACGCCTCGAAGTAGCCGTGCGCCGCCGAGCCGCGCGCGTGGACGATGCGCTCGGGGATGCGCTCGTGATCGAAGTGCGTGATCTTCTCGCGCAGGATGAAATCTTCGAGCAGCGTCGGCCCGCGAAGTCCCGCCTTGAGCGAGTTCTGGTTGTCGGCGACGAGCACACCCTGATTGGTCGTGAGCGCGCGCCCCGTGTTGTCGACGCGCACGCGATCGAGGGGATCGACCAGCGGATTCATCCCTTCGATCGCGTCTCCCGTGCCCGTCTTGTCCGAGGCGTTGCTCTCGGTGATGGTGCTCGAGCCGACGGTCGGTGTTGCGGCCTCGACCGCGAACCCCTCTGGCGGATTCACCGCGTTCTTGCGACCGAACTCGCCGGGCTTGTTGGAGTTGAAGGGGACCGACGCGACGAGGGCGTCCGTCGCGGCGGCCTTCTGCGCGAGCACGTCGTTCTCGGGGCCGGCGGACGGGTGCGAGTGCGCGCTGGCCGTGTTGCGCGATGCGGCCTTGGCGGGCGCCGTGCCGGACTTGGCGGCGCGAGACTTTGCTCCGGCCGGCGTGGGCTTCGACGCGGGAGCTTTCTTTTTCGCCATATCTGCTTGGGGGGAATCGAGGCTGCGCTTCCGCCCTCCCGGCGTACCGACTCCGCAGTCGCGGAGCGATAGCAGCGCTCGGGGCTACCCCCTGCATGAACCGCGCGCGGACAATGTACGTGGCGCAACTGTGACGGAGCCGGCGAGCCCGGCTGCAATTCGACTCGGCGGGTCAGCCCCCCGGCCTGCGACGGTAGCTCGCCGAATAGCTGCCGGGCGTCACGCCGAGGACGCGCTTGAATTGCCGCGTGAGGTGGCTCTGGTCGCTGAAGCCGGTGGCGAAAGCGGTGTCGGAGATGCGCGCGCCCTGCTGGAGCATCAGCTTCGCGCGCTGGACGCGCACGAGATCGAGATAGCGGTGCGGCGGCACACCATAGTAGCGCCGAAACTGGCGGATGAGGTGAAAGGCGCTCATCTCCGCAATGCGCGCCAGCTCCACGAGCGATATCGAGTCCGCGAAGTGCGCATCGAGGAAATCACGAACGCGGCGCAGGGCGTTGGGCGACGCCGATGCGATCCCGGCGGCGGGCAGATGCGCGTGCCGCTCACAGAGCGCGCGCAGCGTGGCGAGGAGCGCGGCCTCCTGGTGCAGCAGCTCCGCACCCTGCTCGAGCAGCGCGTGCACGCGGGCGATGCGCGCCGACAGCTCGACATCGGCGGTGCCGGTGTTCGCGAAGCGCGGCAGGGGTGCGTCGTCGACGGCACGCGCCATCACCTCACGCGGGATGTAGAGCATGCGATAGCTCCACCCCTCGGTCGACAGCGGCTCCCCGGTGTGCACCTGATCCGGATCGATGGTGATCAGATCGCCGGGCGCGTGCGTCGACTCCGTTCCCCGCGATTCGCAGGTCGCTGCGCCGCTCTCCATCACGCCGATCGCGTACGTCTCGTGCATGTGAGGTGCGAACCGCTGGCGCACGTATCTCCCCCGCAGGATCTCGAAGGGAGAGCCCGAGTGCACGACCGTCACGTGCGCGATGTCTTGGGCGGGAGCAGTCACGCGATCCGGCGTTCGGGACGTACAACGGAATTCTGACGGTTCTCTAGCAATTTCATTCTAAGCCGAGCGCTGTCCACGGCACATCATTCCTACGTCGTCGAGCGCGTCGATTGTTTCATCCTTCAGCGAGGGGTGCCCCGGTGCGTACTGTCTCCCGTCTCAGAGCGATCCGACGCCTCGCGATCCTGACGCTCATCGCGTGGCGGAGCGTCGGGAGCGCGCAGGCGCAGAGCGCAGCATCATATCCGTCGGTACTGACGTATCGCACCGTGCGCGTGGCCGAGGGTGTGTACGCGTTCATCACTCCCGAAGAGCGCACGGGGTTCCAGTCGGGGAATTCGATCGCGATCGTCGGCGACGATGGCGTGCTCGTGTTCGACACCGGCAACATCCCGGGCTCCACGCGGAGACAGATCGCCGAGATTCGGAAGCTCACGAACAAGCCCGTGCGCTACGTCGTGAACTCCCACTGGCACCCCGACCACAACCTCGGCAACAGCGAATACCGTGCGGCCTATCCGGGGGTGACGATCATCGGCACGTCGGCGACGCGCGCGGGGATTCTCGAACGGGTGCCCACGTACTTCGGGCAGATGAAGAGCTTCGCGACCACGGATTCGCTCATGCGGCTTCGGCTGTCCACCGGCCGCATGCGCGACAGCAGCGCGATGCCCGACAGCGTGCGGCTGATGTGGGGGCTGGTCACCCGCGACTATGCCGACTTCATGCCTGAGGTGGCCAAGGCCAAGCCCTCTCCTCCGGATCTCATCTGTGACGACAGCCTCACGCTGTATCTCGGCAATCGGCGCGTGAAGGTGGTGAGCCCAGGGCGTGGCAACACCGCGGGCGACACGTACATCTATCTGCCCGAGGAGCGGGTGCTGCTCACCGGTGATCTGGTGACGGTGCCGGGCCCGTTTCCGAGCACGTCGTATTTCGCCGACTGGATTCGTGATCTCGACGAGCTGAAGGCGCTGCACGCCGCTGTGATCGTGCCGGGGCACGGAGATGTGCAGCACGACTACGCGTACATCGACATGGTGCGGGAGCTGCTCGTGTTCACGCGCGAGCAGGCGCGCGCGGCCGTGCTCGGGGGCGTGCCGCTCGACAGCGTGCGGAAGCGGATCGACTTCGAGCCCTTCATCACGCGCTTCAGCGGCGATGACGCCGTGCGCACCGAGGCCTTCAGGAGCTTCTATCCGTACCCCGCCGTGCAGCGCGCGTACGAGGAGGCCAGCTTCGAAATTCAGGGCGCGATACCGAAACCGGGGGAGTAGCTCCCCCGCGCGCTACTCCTCGGCGAGCAGGCCGAGGCGCATCGCGATTCGCACGTAATCGGCCCGGTGGGCGACGCCGAGCTTTTCGTTCACGCGCTGCTTGTACGTATCGACGGTTTTCGGGCTGATCGAGAGCCGGTCGCCGATCTCCGGAGCGGAGTATCCGCGCGCCACGAGCACGAGCACATCGCGCTCCCGGTCGGTGAGCTTCTCGAAGCGCGCGCGCTCCTCGCCCGCCGGGTCCTTGGCGGTGAAGCCGCGCGCAAGAACGCGCCCGGCGTTCTGCTGCACGTACATCTCGCCGCGCACGACCGCGCGAATGGCATCCACGAGCTCGCGATCGGCCGAGCTCTTGACGAGGTACCCAGAAGCGCCGGCCTTGAGCGTCGGCATCAGGTATTCCTCTTCCGTGTGCATCGTGAGCACGAGGACCTTCGGCGCCGGTTCGAGTGCGACGAGCGACTTGGTGGCCGTGACGCCGTCGCCCCCCGGCATCGTGAGATCCATGATGACCACGTGCGGCTTGAGACGCTGGGCCATGAACACGGCCTCGGTGCCGCTGGACGCCTCGCCGATCACGCGGATGTCGCGGGTGCTGCTCAGAACGGCCTTGAGGCCGGTGCGCACGATGGCGTGGTCATCCACGAGCATGACATCGATGAGCTCCGTCACTTGCGCACCACCGCGGGCTGAGTCCTGCGATCGCTCGCCTGATCCTCGAGCGCCCGCTCGGCGAAATCTCTGCGCGTACGGGGCCGAATCTCGATCGCGAGGGTGCGCAGATGCTCGAGTGTGTCCGACGCCATTGCTCGAAGCTCCTCCAGGCTGGCACGGGTGTGTGCATCGCTGGTATCGCGTGCGATCGCCGAAATCTGCATCACCTGCGCCGCCAGCCGCTGCGCCGCCGACTCGTGCAGCTCGTGCGCGATGCGCAGCTGCTCCAGCTCGGCCTGGGAAATGACCAGCGCCGCGAGCTCACGCGACCTGGCGCGATCCTCCACCAGCGTGTCCACCAGCAGATTCAGCGTGTGACCTACGCGGGCCATGTCCCGGTCGGCGAGCAGCGACCCGGGCACCCGCGCCGTCGTGTTGCCGCGCTGCACTTCGGCCGCGGTGCGCTCCAGCGTCCGCAGGGGACGGAGAGCGATCAGCACGAGCGCGATGTTGATGAGCAACGCGGCAGCCAGCGTTCCCAGCAGCGAGCGCTCGAGCAACGCGACATTCTCGCCCTGGGATGCGCCAACGCGAACCGCGGCGATCGCCGCGGCGACGATGATCGCGTTCGTTCCCGTCAGCTTCATCCAGAGTGGTGCGCCGAGCATCGTGCGCACCAGCGACGGGACGGTCGGGGAGGTCCCGTCGCTCCGCTCGGCGGCTAGCCGGGTGTCATCGCTCACGCTGGTTACCGCCGACTCATCGATTCGAGTTGAGTGCATCCTGTTTGGTCGAATTATGGCCTGAATGGTACGCGTTCGTCCCGCGCATCGCACCCATCTCGTCCGGGCATCGTCCCGCCTGACTCGATCCACAGTTTACGTCCGCCCGGTCACGGGGTATGTCGGGAGCAAGAGGAGATTTTCGGGGACAGCGGCGGACGTGTCTGTCAGGGACTCCCCTACGGGCAACGGCCCGTAGGGCATTCCACCACATACTTCCCGAACGCCGCTGACTGCGCCCAGGCCGCGTCGATCGCACATTGCCAGCTACAGGTCGAAGCCGGCGACCACCATTCCGGATCGCAGACGGCCACGCCCCTTTGCGGAGCAATCACATGACGTCTCCTACCATGGCCGATGGGCACGCACATCCCGTCTTTTGCGACCTCACCGCGGAGCAGTCGCGCGCGATACTCGAGCGGCACAACGTCGGCCGCATCGCATTTTCCTTCCACGATCGTGTGGACATTCAGCCCATCCACTACGTCTTCAAGGACAACTGGCTCTACGGACGGACGAGCCGCGGCAGCAAGTTTTCGACGCTCGCGCACAATCCCTGGTGCGCCTTCGAGGTGGATGAGATCCGCGGTATGTTCGACTGGGACAGCGTGGTTGTAAAGGGACCTCTCGAGTTGCTCGATCCGGAGTTGGGATCACAGGACGCGTACGCGCGCGGCCTGGAGCTCATGCGGCACATCGTGCCGGATACGTTCAGCGCTGTCGACCCGGTTCCCCAGCGCTCGATTCTCTTCCGGTTCCACGCAAATGAAGTGACCGGGCGGTCCGCTCGCGTTGCGTTGTAGACGGTACGCATGCTGGCGATACTCGGGGGCGCACGATGGAGGCGTCAGACGGCGAGCGACGTGGAGCGGCTCTCGGCGATATCGCCGTCCATGCCCGCGCACACGGCGCACTACGACCGCTCGATGCTCGCGGGGCTTCCGGCCCCGGTCATCCGCTATTTCCACTTTGCGCTGACGTCGGGACAGCGCATGATCGAGCGCGCGCGCATCGACTGGATCGGGGAGTTCAGCATCCGCCCCCGGCGCTGGAGTGCGTTCGCGGCCACACAGCACTATCGCGTGCGCCCTCCGGGGTTTGTCTGGGATGCGCGCATCCGCATGGCCCCTGCCGTTCCCGTCCTCGTACGCGACGCCTATCTCGACCGCGAAGGCTCGCTGCGCGCGGCGATCGGCGGCATCATCGATGTGGCGAGAGAGCGTGGGACGCCGGGGCTGGCCGCGGGAGAGCTGCTCCGGTATCTCAGCGAGGCGGTGTGGTACCCCACGGCACTCCTCCCGTGCGCCGGCGTCAGATGGAGTCCCATCGATTATTGCTCCGCACGAGCGACGCTCGCTGACGGTGCGACGACGGTGTCGATCGATGCGCACTTCTCACCCTCGGGGGAGATGACGAGCATCACGGCGATGCGCCCGCGCGAGGTGAAGGGCACGTTCGTGATCACTCCGTGGGTCGCGCATCTCGCAGACTACTCGGTGCGAGGTGGCATGCAGGTTCCGAGCGGGGGCGACGTCGAATGGACGCTGCCGACCGGCCCGCTCCCGTACTGGCGCGGCCGCATCGTGCACGTCCACTACGACCTCGCAGGCTGAGATGCCGCAAACACGGCACATCGAGCGGCACTGAGAGCCGTGGAGCCGGCGAGTGTCGATCGTGCGCAGCTGCAGGACCGGGCCGACCGCGGCGTGCGGCGCATAGCCCTCGCCCTGCTCCGGAATGCGGACGCCGCCAGCGACAAGCTCCGGAAGTCGGCGGCAAAGCGTGGAAAAAAGGGCGAGCAAGCGGACGACGCGCTGCACGACTTTCGCGTCGCCGTGCGCCGCCTTCGGAGCTGGACACGCGCCTTTCACGCCTCCCTGCAGGGAAGCCTCTCCCGCAAACAGCGTCGTCGGCTTCGCGAGATCTTTCGGGACACCGGCGTGGCCCGCGATGCCAGCGTGCATCTCGCGTGGATGCGTGATCAGCACGAGCGGCTGAACGCTCGGCAGCGCATCGGTCACCACTGGCTGAACGCCCGCCTGAAAGCCGACCAGAAGTCCGGCTGGATCGCCGCGCTGTCGGCCGCACGACGCTTCGATGCCCTCAGCCGCGGGCTCGCCCGCCGCCTGAACGAGTATTGCTCCGTGGTCGACGACGAAGAGCTCGTGCGCGTGGGCGTCGTCATCGCACGACGGATCCGGGATGAGAGCGACGACCTGCAGGCCGCGCTCGCAGCCATCGACGCCGTGGATGCCGAAGTCCCGATCCACCGTGCCCGCATCGCCGCCAAGCGGCTTCGCTATCTCACGGAGCAGGTGGCGCAGTTCGTCGAGGGGGGAGACACGCTGGTCGAAGCGCTCGAGCAGCTGCAAGACACCCTGGGGGACCTGCACGACGTTCACGTCTTCTCCGCGAGGATCGCGCACGACTCCGAGGCGCACCCCGGCGACGGACCGCGCGATGCGGCGAACACGCGATCGCGCGCGACGGGAATTCTCGCGTTGACGCAACGGCTGCACGCGCGGGCTCAGCGAGCATTTGGAATCGTCGAGCGAGAGTGGCTGCTCACTCGTGCCACCTCGTTCTTCGCGCAAATTCGGGCGATGGCCGACGAGATCTCGCGGCTCGCACGGCTCGGCACCGAGATCGAGCGCAAGTATCTGCTCTCCGCGCTCCCCGAGAAGGTGCTGGCCGCCAATTCTGTCGAGATCAGGCAGGGCTATCTACCGGGCGAGCATCTCGTGGAACGGATTCGGTGCACGGGAACCGCGCGGTCGGGGCAACGATGGACCCGCACCGTGAAGTCGGGCGCCGGATTCAAGCGCATCGAGATCGAGGATGACACGAGTGCCACCGTCGGCAGGGCCTTGTGGCGCCTCACAAGCGGACGGCGCGTTCACAAGCGCCGCTACACGATTCGCGAGGACGATGGAGTGATCTGGGAGGTGGACGAGTTCCTCGACCGGCCGTTGATCCTCGCGGAGATCGAGCTTGCATCGGAGGATGACAAACCGAAGCCGCCCGAATGGCTGCGGCGCGTGCTCGAGCGCGACGTTACCGGGGACCCGAAGTTCGCGAACGCGAGCCTCGCGAAATAGCACGCCTCGCCAACGCGATCAGATGTCGACTTTCTCGTGACGCGCGGGGCAGCTCACGCGATAGCCCTGGGCCGTCAGGCTCTCCGTGAGCGCAGCCTGCGCCTCTGTTTCCCCGTGGACGAGATAGACCTGCCGCAGCGCCGGCGAGGTACGCCGCACGGCGTCCAACCAGCTCGCCAGCTCGGTGCGGTCGGCGTGCGCGCTGTATCCGTTGATGATCTCGACCCTGGCTCGCAGCTCCACCTCGTTGCCGAGCACGCGAATGACGGGCCGCCGCTCCACGATGCGGCGACCGAGCGTGTGCTCGGCCTGAAAGCCGACGATGAGAATCGTGTTCCGCGAGTCCGCCGCACCGTTCAGCAGGTGATGGAGAATTCTCCCGCCCTCGACCATCCCCGAGCCCGCGATGATTATCATGGGGCCTACCCGGCGATTGAGCGCCTTCGATTCCTCGGTGCTGTTCGTGTACGAGAGCCGCTCGAAGCGGAACAACTTCTCGATATCGATAACGGGGTCCTCGGTGCGGTCGAAGAGATCGGTGTTCCGCTCGAATATGCCAGTCGCCGCCGTCGCCAGCGGGCTGTCGATGACGATGGGGATCTCCGGAATCGCCTTCTCGCGCCAGAGCACCTGCAGATCGTAGACGAGCTCCTGCGTTCTCCCAACCGCAAACGCCGGGATCAACACGCGGCCACCGCGCGCGGCAGTCTCGCGCACGACGCGGCCCAGATGGTCACGCGACGAGGCAACGCTCTCGTGATCCCTGTTGCCGTACGTCGACTCCATGATCACCACGTCCGCGGCGTCCGTGGGCGGAGCGGGGTCGCGGATGATCGGCAGCCCTGCTCGTCCGATGTCGCCGGAAAAGATCAGCCGGGTCACCTCGGTGCCCGTCGTCGCTTCGAGCGCGACCGAGGCGGAGCCGAGGATGTGTCCCGCGTCGGTGAATCGCGCGCGCAATCCCGTGCACACGTCGAACCATGTGTCATAGGGGTGGCGCTCCATGAGCTCCTCGGCCCGCGCCGCGTCTCGCAACCCGTACAGGGGCTCGTTGACCTCACGGCCGTGACGCGTGAGAAATGCGTAGTCGCTCTCCTGGATGTGGGCGCTGTCCGCGAGCATGATCTCGCACAGATCCGCGGTCGCCTTCGTCGCGTGGATCGGCCCGGAATATCCTTCTTTCACCAGAAGGGGCAGTCGTCCCGAGTGGTCGAGGTGCGCGTGCGACAATACCACGGCGTCGATCTCGGCGATCGGGCATGGAAGCGCTCGATTCTTCACTTCGGCCTCGCTCCGATGGCCCTGGAACAGCCCGCAATCGAGGAGCACGGTCCTGTCGTTCACGCGGAGGATGTGGCAGGAGCCCGTCACTTCGCGGTCTGCGCCGGCAAACTCGATTTGCATTACACTGTGCTGAGTGGAGGTCGAGGGCGGAACTGAAGCACTGCCGAAATGTAGGTACGGCACCCGATGATGCGTGCGGCACGGGTGCTCCTTTGTCAGGGTAAGGCCGACACACGATCGCCTGACATCAGTGTTTCTTCGAGAAGGGATCTCCCGTGCGGCCTCGCAGCCACACCAACATGCGCGAAGGACGATGACGACGAAAGTTGTGAGACGCATCTGGGTGCGCGCGAACGTGCTCCCGTTGACCGCGATTGCGTTCCTGATCGCCGGACTGGTGTGCTGGCTCTGGGCGCGTCTCGAGGGTGGCACCGGTGCCACCGGGCTTCGCGACAAGGTCTGGTACGTCGGGCTCGTGCTCGCCGGCCTCCCCGTGGTGTGGCGCACGCTGGCCCTGGTATCCCGAGGGCACCTGGCCACCGATCTGATTGCGACGCTGGCAGTGGCCGGCGCCGTTGCGCTCGGCGAGCCGCTGGCGGGGCTGGTGATCGTCATCATGCAAACCGGCGGAGAGGCGCTGGAGCGCTACGCCGAGGGGCGCGCATCGGCGGCGGTGCGGGAGCTCGAGGCGGCGGCGCCGCGCATCGCGCATCGCGCGCGCGCGCGCACGAGCGAGGACATTCCCGTCGACCTCATCGAGGTGGGCGACACGCTCATGGTGCGCCCCGGCGAGCTCCTGCCCTGTGACGCAATCGTGCTCGACGGTCACTCGGCACTCGACGTCTCGCGGCTCACCGGTGAGCCGCGAGACGTCGAGTGCCGAGTGACCGTCGAGCACGATTGCGT
>Ga0075524_10000063_pt1 | contig 18337 bp, 12 predicted proteins | sample NGEPerone_FD_76826 | JGI IMG/M metagenome (GOLD analysis project Ga0075524, IMG submission 76826) | Arctic peat soil microbial communities from the Barrow Environmental Observatory site, Barrow, Alaska, USA - NGEE Permafrost154B-one | ecosystem: Environmental > Terrestrial > Soil > Wetlands >...
ATAGATTCAACAGCACAGACCTGTCCTTTGTGCGGAGCTCCAAGAACCTAACTTTTCAATTGCTTTTTCTTATGGCTATTTCTTAAAGTACTGGTAAACTTGACCAAACACTGACATATGTGCCTTAATCACATTACCCGCAGAAGCCACGTTGTAACGCGAAATCTCACAGAATGCTGAATGCGCATGATTTGACTTAAGCCAGAGAAGCCGCGCGTTTAAAATGTCTTCACCTATGCCCATTCTCCTAAATTGCGATTGAACAAAGAGCGAGTGAAGTCTTCCAACTCCATTCACGAGTGAAACCCAACCTAACCCTGCTATTTCATCGTTTAGCCTGACAATAAAACATCTATCCCCATTCTTCAGAGCAACACGCACCCACCTTTTGTTTATTCTCGGATGAGTTAAGTTCATAAAATGTTCAAGTTCATCTGCATGTTCAATGTCGGCTAAGGAAATTTCATAGCTAAACCTGTGAGCAAATGTGAAATCTTCAAAATTAATTGTGTAGATATCGTATAGCTCATTTTCCAGCTCCGTCTGCATTTCTGAGAAAAGAAAATTAAAGGGTTTAAGTGCATAGAAATAATCGAATATTTCCCTTGACCTTGTGTAAATGGTTCCTCCTTTTTCGCAATTGTCATAGATGAATATGCCAGCCAGTGAGCCTTCTTGAGTTCTAGCGGTGTAAACCTCGCCGCCTATTTCCAAAATCTCTCGGAAATGGTAAGGAAGGTAGGGCTCAAAAAAGGAGAACCCATCTGGATAGACAAAATTGAGTTCTGATGTGCGATATATTTGGGAAATCTGCATTTTCCTTATCAGCCATCTTTAGCCTGAGGTAACTTACCGTTATTATTAACTCCACTCTGATAAGCATAAAGTTAACTTAGTGAATTCAACAAGCAGATAAAAAGAAAATATCTTATCTGACAAACACTTAGGGTTAATTGATAATCTTGGACTTAAATGAGTTTCAAGGAAAACAAGTGTGGCTAAAATACGGAATACCGGTTCCCAAAGGAGTATTGATCTCTAGTGCTGAGCTGACTGCTTCTGACTTGCGTGATTTAAAACCGCCCTACATGGTAAAGGCTCAGATTCAAACTGGCGGAAGGGGTAAAGCCGGCGGAATAAAAGCAGCCTACTCAATTAGCGAAGCGCAGAAAGCCGTAAGCGAGTTGCTTGGAGCAAAATTGAAGGATCTTACTGTTAACGAGGTCCTAATAGAAGAAAAGGTATCTGTCAAAAAGGAATTGTACCTTGGATTGGTGGTTGATAGGTTCAGCCGTAGCTACGTTTTTTTATCTTCACGAATGGGCGGCGTGGACATTGACGATTTGGCAATGAAAAGTCCTGAGACCATCATCAGAACAGTTGTTGATTCCCAATTGGGAATACGTTCTTTTCATGCATTATCGATTGCAAAAAGCTTAGGTTATACTGATAGCCAGCTTACAGAATTATCACTAATTATCGAGCGATTCTTTAGAGCATTCATCGAGAACGATGCTGAGCTTGCGGAGATCAATCCCTTGGTGGAAACTGACATGGGAAAGTTTGTAGCGGTCGATGCACGAGTGCTAATAGACGATAACGCAATCTTTAGGCATACAGAATACCAACAACAAACAGCTGAAAAACGCTCACCCCAGCAGGCTTTAGCTGAAAAATACAATTTAACTTACGTTAAACTTGAAGGCGACATAGGGGTAGTCGGCAACGGCGCAGGATTAGTAATGGCTACTGTTGATTTACTGCATTTTTTCGGCGGCAAACCGGCAGACTTTTTAGACATAGGCGGCGGAGCAAACTCACAAACTATCAAGGCAGCACTGCAAATCCTGCTGGATAACCCAGAGGTCAAATCTGTTCTTGTTAATGTGCTTGGCGGAATAACACACTGTGATGAAGTTGCATACGGTATAATAGAAGCTGTTAAAGAAGCAAAAACAAAAAAGCCTTTGGTCGTCCGCCTTGTTGGTACAAACCAAAAAGAGGGCCAAAAAATACTCAGGACTGGCGGGGTAAATGCTATGGACAACATGGAAGAGGCAGCCAAAAGGGCAGTTAAGCTTGCTGCGGGAGAGCAATAGCAATGGGCATCTTAATAGGCGCAGGTACCAGAGCTATTGTTCAAGGCATAACAGGCAAGCAAGGCAGTATCCAAACCAGACTTATGCTTGATTATGGCACCAAAATATTAGCGGGTGTTTCTCCTGGAAAAGGTGGCACAACTATACATGGCTTGCCCGTTTTCGATACAGTAAAAGAGGCAACTGATTTGTTTTTGCCAGATGCTTCAACTATTTTTGTTCCAGCGCCGTTTGCTTATGACTCAGTATTAGAGGCTATATTCAGCAAGATCAAAACAATCGTTGTAATCACAGAACACATACCGATAAGAGACTCCATAAACATGATGGCGTACGCGGCTAAACAGAATGTTTCTATTATTGGCCCAAACACGCCTGGAATCACAACACCCGGAGAATGTAAGCTAGGAGTAATGCCCGCCGACGTTTTCACTCCAGGCTCCGTAGGTTTGGTTTCTAGAAGTGGAACCTTATCTTACGAAGTCGCAGCTAGCTTAACCGCTAACGGTTTAGGGCAATCCACCTGTCTAGGCGTAGGGGGCGACCCAGTGGTTGGGTTAAACTTTATTGAAGCATTAGAAAATTTCAAAAAAGACGAAAAAACGAAGGTTGTTGTATTAATCGGTGAAATAGGCGGAAACATGGAAGAATTGACTGCACAATACATTGCCGATGAGCGGTATCCTAAGCCTGTGGTGGCTTATGTAGCTGGCCGTTTTGCGCCGCATGGTAGACGTATGGGACATGCAGGGGCTATAATAATGGGTAAGCAGGGGACAGTGGAAAGCAAAGTTGACGCACTTTCGAAGGCTGGCGTAAAGATCGCTGAGAAGCCAAGTGACATCGCAAAACTGATCAAGGAATTTGAAGCCATTTAGGTATGCAACTCGGCGGACTTGTTTTCTTATTGGTTAAGGAGGGCGAGGCTTCAGATCATGGTTCAACTTGCAAAAAAGTCTAATTCAAAGAATTTAGGTATAGAGACTCATACCGGGCGGGGATAAGCTCGGCTCGGCCCACTGCAATAACTTTTTTTCAGATTAGACATTGTTTTTGTAGATTGACGGTGGTTTTTTAGTTAAAATAGATTAGAAAATTCAATTACTTTGCCTTGTCCCTTTGTTAGGTTTTGATATATGTAGCGAGGCTGCTTTGAATAGTTGCCTTCTTATCTGTTGTCTTGGTGCGATACCCAATGAGGGCATGTTCCCCAATAAAACACTTGCTTGTTGAAGTCACAAACCAAGTAAGAACGATTACAAAGATCACAATTAGCGCATAACTTTGAAACAACATTCTTTGCTTGTCGTTCTTGCAACTACATGCACTGTGAGACTTAGATGTTTGGGAAGATATAAGTCGCGTTTCATTTCTCAGATTATATCGAGAATTGAAAGTTGCGATATCTTTCCAGAAATTCTAATTATTCTATTGACCCGAAGCACGCCCTCAGCAATATGGATCGCAACTATGGGTTCAACTTAGTTTATCTCCTTGTTTGAAATAGGATTACTTTCAAGATTGATTGAGCCATGGGTGTTTTTCTGTTTATATGTTGTACAGTTCCCTTTAAGTGGAACATGTGATTGAAATGATGATTTTTAAGATGTATTTTACATATTGACTTGTTTTTATGTTCGACAGTTAGGTTGCATGGGCTACTTTGTATGCTTTGGTTATGTGCGAGGGTTTATTTGGCACTTTACGCTCTATGAAGACGTAAGAGATGTGTCTTAAAACGACACATCGTACACTTGAACAACACAACAACAGGAGCAAAACAAAGAAAATGAACACTAACAATCAAAAAGAAGCCCAAACAAAACTCACCAAAGGCCTCTTAGACATGATTATTCTCCAATACTTAGAACATGAATCAATGCACGGATACCAGCTAATAACTAGAATCCGCAAAGGATTTGGCGTCTATTTTGGACCAAGCACAATCTACCCACTATTGGGACTACTAGAAAAGAAAGGCTACGTAAAGAGCATATGGAACATGGATGCAGAAAGACCGCGAAAAGTATACAATCTAACAAACGAAGGAAAAGACGTTCTAAACTTCACTGAAAACTCACTCAACTTAATATGCAAAACTATGGTAACTGACAACAAAATACAACTGCAAGCAGCTACACATACATCCACAAGATTAAAACTTCACGTTTAATCTTTTTCACCAAGACTCATTTTCTAATTTAATTCAAGTCATTATTCTAATCTAAAAATTATAGCTAAAATTTTTTGTTAAAATCTTCAAGAATTCTTACCCCTTCTGCAGGCATGTCGTCTTTTTCTTCTTCTGTTAATTTTCTAACAGTCAAATCACTGTTAACATAAAAAGGACGTTTACATGATTGACAATTTTCAAAAGGAAAGAGTTCATCTAACGGTTTTGTTATCTTCTGGGTTACCCCACAATTAGGACAAGACTTATACACGTGCACTGGTTTTTGTTTTGGCGCCTTTACAAGAATATCTACATTTGCTTCTAACTCTTCCCATGAAGGATAAATACGGCGAAGAGGTGAGTCTCCTTTCCTCCACATAACTCTGAGCAAATTCAATAATTCTTTTTTCTCAGTGGACAATTAATAATCAATCTCTAGATTCTATTGCTCCTCTTTTAAGATTTTATGCTAAATGAATGCACGAATTGATTATTTAATGAGGGTTCAGTAATTACTTGATGCTGCAATTCACCTTCAAATGCTATGCTTAACCGCCTTGTTGTAATATCCTGTGTAGTTCTTGATTTCACATGAAATTCGTCCAATCAATATCTTGTTGATTGGCTTCACAAACAATGGCGCTGGTCCGTGTCCGGCTCGGTTACAATCTTTTAGCTTTTTCTTCGTTTGAAACTTGACTCAAAAAGCGTTCTTATCTAGAATTATCGGCTAAGACTGTTTTCGGAGTTTATTGGTTATGTTTTTTTCACGATATGGTGAATGGCGGGGAATAGAAGACATGACTTTTTGTAGTCCAAAGATTTGCAGTGTAGTTTCCAGAACTCAAATTAATTTCGTTCAAATTAATCGGTATAGTTGAATTTTCATAGGCTGGCAGATCTTCCGAAATTGGAGTAATTGTGGCTACAGTAATATGATTTGAATCTTGAATGACTACAGTATTAAATTCGATAGTTTTACTACTCATGGATTGTACGTCGAATAAAACCATGTTTTTATTGGTGTTGTCTAAAGTTACTTTTCGCACAACAGCGTTTTCAGTCATACTCAAATCTATCGGTTTCGCGAATAGATTCCACGCGTTAAAATTTATGATGATGAATGCTAATCCTATTATGATAATTGTTAGGACGAATATTTTAGTGAAAGGCCTCAACTGTCTAAGCCTCATAGGAATCACCACATGATTGTTATATTAAATGTTACGATTTAGCTCATGATTAAACCGTTTGTACAACAATCTAACAAAATGTCCGCAAACCCTTTTTCTGATATCCAAATTTACATGTAATTTAGAGAATGCTTGTTCAAATCTGCTTGGCCCGCTTTAATTTATTTGGTTATTTTAGAAACATAATTAGAACTAAATTTAATGGAACGTTACGGCTGGCTAAACCTTATGCTCATTTAATAATAAGAGATAGTTTCTAAAAAACGAAAAAGCACGTACTTTCCTTGCGTTTCCTCTAAAAGTTTATCAAGTGTATATTATGAGTTGTCAACTTTCAACTCTAATTTCTCTTTTCCAAGCAACCATCTCTCTGATCAGTTTCAGCGGTTCTTTAAAATATTGACTTCATAATTGACGCGCGAGTTTGTGGAAACGTGAACCCTGCAAAGTTTTAAATTCTTAACGCATGTGATAAGGGATACTTACGTAAAAACGTACAAAACTTAGGAGAAAAAGAAATGAGCAAAAATAAGATAATATCATTGATTGCGATTTTCCTAATGATAGCTTCAAGCTTCCTTATTACTGCAAACGTATCAGCAGTTGACATTCAAACACGACTATTCATAAGCGCAACTCCAAATCCCCTCGGCGTAGGCCAAACTATAAGCATAAACTGGTGGCTTGCAATACCTAATCCGATTGCTGGAACAACATGGAATAATATTAAAGTCACAGTCGAAAAACCCGACGGAACCTTCGAAAACTTTACCCCATTAACATCCGACATAAATGGCGGTGGATATTCTTCATTTGTTCCAACTAAAACCGGCACATACAAAATTCACGCAACTTTTCCAGGTCAATGGGTAAACACTACTGGAACTAACGGCTATTCTCGATGGTATATTCCGCTTGAATCTAAAGTACTTGAAGTCACTGTACAAGATACTCCGCTTGCTGTAACACCGGAACTTCCATACCCCACTGAATACTGGACACGTCCGATAAACACTGAAAACAGAGAATGGTACACAATATCAGGTAACTGGCTTATGGGTAAAGGAGACAAAGATGCTTTAGCTTTTGAAGGCAGCGGAAACGCGAACCTTTACTCGGAAGGACCAAATACCGCACACATAATGTGGACTAAAGAATTGCTACCCGGAGGAATAGTTGGAGGAACAGCAGACTACGGATATGGCTACTACGGAGGACTCAACTACGAAGCCAACTTCAGACCACCGATAATCATGAACGGAGTAATATATTATGAAACAGCACAACCACCCAGATATGGCGTAAACGCTGTTGACTTGCAAACTGGCCAATTAATCTGGTACAAAAACATCTCATATGGTTCAGGCTTCAACTCGCTAAAAATGGGTCAAGTACTAAAATACGATACACTAAATCAACATGGCGGACTAGCATACCTTTGGTTTAATGTTGGTACAACATGGTATATGCATGATGCTTTCACTGGAAACTACATCTTAACCTTAAGCAACGTCCCAAGCGGATATGTACAGACAGGTCCAAACGGTGAAATACTAATATATTCAGTCAATAATGCCCAAGGCCGTGTTGAAATGTGGAATTCCACCAACCTGCCCGCACTTTTCGGAAGCACCAACCCAACCGACACCTATAACTACAATCTTTGGCGACCAGAAAATGCACAAGGCCAAATCGTTAACGCTTCAGTTGGAGTGCAATGGCGAACAAACGTAACAACCGTTACAGGTGCAGGCAACAGCATTCAATGGCTTGATGAAAAAGCGAAAGTTATGATTACAACAACAACGCAACAAAGACCCACAGATCCATGGCCAACATTTGTGCATGCAGCTTACAGTACAGAAACAGGTCAGTTATTGTGGTCAGCAAACCGAACCAACATAGGTGACATGAAATACCCAGTATACATTAAACCATACTCAGGAATCTATGCGCTACCGTTCAGAGAAGACAAGAAATGGATCGGCTGGGACATGAAGACTGGGCAAGAACTCTGGAGAGTTGAAGGTCCAGAAAACGACTGGGGTATATTCGACGTAGGAGGAGGTTTCGTTGACGACATATTCTACACAGCAGGCTTCGCTGGAATTGTAACAGGTTACAACACTACAACAGGTCAAAAAGCCTGGGAATTCGATAGCGGGAACTCAGGCATGGATACATCGTATGGAAGCTGGGCTTTCTATGGAGCATCAATAATCGCGGACGGAAAAATCTACATCGCACACAATGAACACTCACCTGACCAACCATTATGGCGCGGAATGAAAATGTGGGCTATCGACGCAAAGACAGGAGTTGGCGTATGGAACATATCCGGGGAATACCAAGGAGGAAGAAACGCCATGGGCGCCCTGGCTGACGGTGTGCTTGTAACACATAACGCCTACGACAACCAAATCTATGCTTTCGCTAAAGGTCCAAGTGCTATGACAGTAACTGCAAATCCAAAAGTCTCAGTAAACGGAGAGGGCGTACTAATTGAAGGCACCGTAACCGATATCGCTGCAGGCACAAAACAGAATGAACAAGCCGCACGTTTCCCTAACGGAGTTCCAGCAGTATCTGACGAAAGCATGACACCATGGATGGAATACATCTACATGCAAAAACCACGCCCAACTGACATCAAAGGAGTACAAGTGACGTTAAAAGCAATAGACCCTAACGGCAACACCAAAGAAATTGCTACCATAACCAGCGACGCAATGGGTCAATTCAAGAAACTATGGATACCTGAAGTTCCAGGAGAATACACAATCCAAGCAACATTTGCAGGCTCCCAATCCTACTGGCAATCATACGCTCAAACAGCAATAGGGGTATCTCAAGCGCCTGACATAACACCTGAACCGACGACTAATCCACAATCTACTGCTGATATGTACTTTGTTCCAGCAGTAGCAGGCATTATTGTTGCGATCTTTTTAGTCGGTGCAATTCTAGTAATTCTTTTGCTTAGAAAACGACCATAAACAGCCAGAAGCAAAAATCATCTTTCCTTTTTTTGTTTTAGTTTTTTGATTAAAAGAGTTAATTCTTTATAAGGTTAAATTATTGCCTTTTATTAATTGAAAAAGCACTTTGATGCAACTTTTTTGGGAAAATCTTTTAAACGAATTAGCATAAAGAGTGTAAATAATAAAATTATGGAGATAAGGAAAATTTGAAATTGAATAAAAATGGAATTATTTCAATAGCTCTACTTGCGATATTAGTGCTTCCAATTGCATTCATAGAAATACCAGACACTAGCGCGGCAACATACACAAGCTATCCCTTCATCGGAGCAACGCCCAACCCAGTCGGCGTCGGGCAAACAGTACTACTTCACGTCGGCATGCTAACCCCACTGAACAATGTAGTTGACGGTTATCTGGGCTTGAAAGTTGAAATAGTAGGGCCTGACAACAAAACAACCCTGCTTGACTGTCCAAAGACTGACTCAACAGGTGGAACTGGTGTAGTATTCGTTCCAAACCAGGTTGGCAACTACACACTTACAACAATCTTCCCCCAGCAGAACGCAACAAGTTCCGGCGTCTTTACCAACAACGTTTATAATGCAGCTAGAAGCGACTCAATCCAACTAGTTGTTCAAGAGGAACCCGTTGCATACTATCCTGCCTTCCCAATGCCATCGGAATACTGGACACGCCCCATTGATTCCCAAATACGCGAGTGGTATAGCATTGCGGGTCAATGGCTCAGAGCACCTGAAGGATTCTATACCCCCTACAATGATGCACCATCAACAGCACACATTCTCTGGCAAAGACCACTCGGTGAAGACCAAGGCGGTCTAGTCGGCGGAATGGATCTAACGGACCAGAGGTACTTCCCAGAAGGCACTGACTCTTTTGAGAACGGCGACGCATACGAAGGCCGATGGCCCGTACAATTCATCATAGCAGGAATACTCTACTACTGCCCATTCGAAACTGGCATCCCTGACCAACCAGTCGTAGCAATAGACCTCCACACCGGCAAAGAATTATGGACTAAAGTCTTCATGAACAACCAAAGACCTTCATTTACTCAGATAATCGATTGGAAATGCTTTAACAACGACGGTGCTTTCATGTATCTCGGGTTCTCAACTACCGCTGGCACTGGAAACACTGTATTGTCATTCTACGATGCATACTCTGGTAACTGGCGCTATAACATAACAAACGTACCAGGCGGCACTACAGCTTACGGAGCAATAGGCGAACAACTAAGATACACCATAAGCAACGTTGGTAACAGTACCAATCGCATCTGGAACATGACTCAATGGAACAATACCTACGTTGTTTCAGCAGGCAAAGAGGGCATGTCAGCAAGCTGGGGCAGCCAAGTCAGAGGAGTCGTCTACAACAGCACTACACGTCCCAACCACGGCTACGACTTAAACGTAACAATACCTGAACTAAGAGGATCAAGCACACCAAGCATACTCAAAATCTTCCCGAACAATCGCATGATCGGAGGAGTCGTCAACTCAACGATGGTTAACCTATGGGGCTTAAACCTTAACAAATCAAAGGGCGCTATAGGAACACTATTGTTCAACAATACGTGGAATGCTCCAAGTCAATGGCTTGAAGGCAACATTACAGTTAGCGGCTTCTCAGGCGGATGGTGCGCTTGGGGAGAAAAAGACAACGTCGCAGTCCTCTTCGGTAAAGAAAATCGAGTACACTACGGCTTTAGTCTTGAAAACGGCAACTTCTTATGGGAAGCAGCACCTGAAAACTACTTAAACGCTTGGGATGACAGCTTAAACGTTGCAAGAATGATTGCCAACGGCAGATTCTACTCAACAAGCATCAGCGGAATAGTTAACTGCTATGACGTCAAAGACGGCAAACTCCTATGGACCTACTCTGCAGAAGACCCATACACTGAAGAGCAATTCTCAAACAATTGGTGGCTACGCCCAATGTTCGTCACCGACGACTATGCGTACTTTGGACACCTTGAACACTCAGCTAACAACCCACGACCAAGAGGTGCACCGTTCATATGTCTAAATGTAACTTCAGGCGAGGTGGTCTGGAGAATTGACGGTGCATTCCGTCAGTCACGTTGGGGTGGACGCGCAATTTTGGGAGACAGCATCATTGCAACACAAGACACCTATAACCAGCAAGTATACGCAATCGGTAAAGGCCCGAGCAAATTAACTCTTACAGCTCCTAACATTGGAGTACCACAAGGCACTTCAGTTATCATCAGCGGAACCGTCTCAGATGTTTCACCAGGCACAAACGATGATGCAATAAAGATGCGATTCCCCAACGGAGTTCCAGCAATGTCCGACGCTAGCCAAAGCGATTGGATGCTATATGTATACAAGCAATTCACAATGCCTGCTAGCGCAGCGGGAGTAGATGTGCAGATAAGCGTCGTTGATGCCAACGGCAACTTCCGTAACATCGGAACAGCAACCACGGATATAAGCGGAGCCTACAACCTACAATGGACACCAGACATTCCAGGACGATACACAGTCATGGCTACCTTTGCTGGCTCAGGCGCTTATTATGCTTCATTCGCTCAAACTGCAATAGGTGTTGACGCTCCACCAGTAACACCAACACCTTCACCAATAGCTGATACAACTACAGCTGCTGACCTTTACTTGCTACCTGGTATCGTTGCTATCATTGTTGCTATCGCCATAGGCTTTGCTATAACAATCATAGTGCTAAGAAAGCGACCTTAAAATGATCAATAAAACCAAAACAATCTTTCCCCTTTTTTAGTCTTGATAAAATCAATGGAAAAGAGATGAGGTCTGAGAAGCCCTGAAGAAAACTCATAATAGTCAATAGTATTTGCATTTGACCATTTCTCCTAATTAGGTCCAGAGCCTTAGCAAACCCTATCTTTTGCGTAAACCAACAATCCATATAACCAAAAAATCAGCCAAAATACTGCTATTTCATCGTATCCGCCTTTTAGGGCACCAATCGTTTTAAATATTTGTTAACCTGAAAAAAAGGAAAAATGGAAGAAGGTAATGACTTGAAAAAACTAAACATAGTCGTTGCATGTCTGTTGATTTTAACAGTTTACGCCATGATTCTTTCTGGTCAAGCCCAAGGCCAACCAATAACTCGTGTTTCCAATGCTTCAGAACCTACTCATGTTCAAGTTGGAGTTTGGATAATTGACATACAAAAGATTGATTTGTCAGCCAGTACTTACCGACTGGACTTCTACTTATGGTTCAGCTTTGATCCCTCACAAATAAATGCGGCAGACGTTTTAGCCAATTCGAATTCGTTAACGGACAACCGACCATAAAACAAATCGATGTTAGCGACTCCTACCTTGAATATCGTGTTACAGGAGACTTTCTAAAAACCTTTGACTTTTCAGATTACCCCTTTGAAAGTCATACGCTCTTCATTGAACTTGAACATGAAAACCTCGACAATACACAACTCGTCTTCGACATGGACAACACTTCATTCATCGAACCCACGGCAGGAGTTTCAGGATGGGATGTTGGTAGCTTGCAAACGCAAGTTCTCACTCACTCATACAGTGACCTGAGTTATAGCCGCCCAGAATTCGATGTGGTATTAAGTAGACCTTTAGTTTCGGGAATAATAAAAAATGTTCTGCCCCTCGCTATCATAACGGGCATCAGTTTGCTAGCATTTGCAATGGCTGCAGAAGACTACAATAACAAGATGGCGCTTGGCATCACCACATTGCTGTCAGCAACAGCTTTCCACCTCTCGCTACTAAGCGGCCTCCCGCCGACGGGATACTTAACTTTCGCGGACCGTATGATGATAGCTGTTTACGTATTATTCCTCTTCAATATCGGCAGTGCAGTCTACCTCATGACGTTGGCGCGTAAAAATAAGAAAGTACAAGCCAATGTTTATAATAGCAAAGCCCAAAAAATCCTCCCCATACTAGTAATCGTATTGGCAGTAATGACCATACTAATTTAAAACATTACAGCATACGCCAAACCAATCTGCAACAACCATCCTTTCATCTACTGTAACATGACAAAGCGGAGCGAAAGTCTTTATCAACCTAATTATTGCAAAAAACCCAGTTGCCTATGTAAAACACTAACAATCTTTGTTGATGGCCAATATGATCTTTGTAGTCATAAAACGTTATTATTTTTTGTGTAACTTTATCAAACTCTTCGGTGCTTTGGGTAATAGTTAGTGATAACAACAAAAATTTAATTAGGTTTCTTTTGGCGGCTCCTTGTATCTGAGTAATCCTTAAACGAAAAATAAGAATATGATTAAAGCTTTTTTGAATTCAAGAAACTTTATCGACAGATAGAAAAATTCTTGGTGGCTATTTTTGTTCATAAGGGTTTAATTTGACCTGTTTACGATAATTTAAGATAATTTTATATCTAATTGATTGGTTATGCTCTTATCCAAATTTAAGGAGAAATAGAAAAATTGCAAATTATCAGAAATAAAATTGCAGCAATTTTGTTTGCGATGTTATTCATTGTTTCTATAGGTGCTTCAACAACGCTAATTCAGAACACTGCCGCCCATACACCCGCTTGGTCAATCCCCACTTTTGCTTACGTCGTTGCCTTGCCAAACCCAATCGGAGTAGGTCAATCAACCACCATCTACATGTTCCTCGGAAACCTTCCTTACCCCTCAGCAGCCATAAACAATGATTACAGGTACCATAACTATCAACTTACAATAACCGATCCTGATGGCGTAAATACCACACAGAGTTGGCCAACTGTTCAAGATACAACAAACAGCCAATATTACTCATTCACTCCCAGCAAAGTTGGCACCTACACACTGAGCTTCAGTTACTTAGGACAAAATGTTAACGACTACAGCCATGACCCATCCACTGCATCCACGTCATACACAAACGATACCTTCCAAGCAAGCTCCAACTCTGCAACACTAATCGTGCAAGAACAACCATTATCCAATTTGCCAACAACTCCTCTTCCAAGCGAGTATTGGACGCGACCGATCTATGGCGAGAACACCAACTGGTGGTCGATTTCGTCAAACTGGCTTGGATCAGGCATAACCGGCTATGGTAGCATGCCAGGACCAAACGAACAAATGTTTCCAGGAGACGCAGTTGGCCCCCAAACAAGTCACATTATATGGACTAAACAATTGCAAAGCGGCGGAGTAACTGGTGGAAACAACTTTGTAATTCAAGGAAACAGTTACTTTGAAGGTTCAGCATATAATCAACGATTTGTAAACCCCATAATTCTCAACGGCAGACTATACTACACTGAACCAGTCTCATACACTGGAGCCAATAGTGGACCAACAGACTGCGTTGACCTGCGAACAGGACAAATGTTATGGTCTCGAATGGATGTACCTGCACTCTCGTTCGGTTGGGTTTGGGATCATGAAGACCCCAATCAACACGGTGTCTACCCAGCAATGTTAGCAACAGCCAGCTTTGCTCGTATCTTCGATGCAGACACAGGAAACCAGCTATTCAACGTTACAGGTGTACCTACAGGAACATCGGTTCTCGGACCTAATGGTGAAGTATTGCGATATGTCTTTACAAACCTTGGCAACACCACAAATCCAAACTGGGTTATAGCTGAGTGGAATTCATCTAAACTGTGGAACTATGTTGTTAATCCATACACCGGAGCAAGTCTTTTGTCACCATCAATCATCAACGCATCCAATGGTAGCCCACTAATCACGACGGTTCCTCCGCCATTTACTGGCACCACTGGTACATTGCAGAATGGCACAAGCATAACAGTGCCTTATGGCTCAAACTTAGTGGTTGACGCCAGCGTATTCAATTTAACTAGCCCACAGAACCGATATGACTGGAACTACTCAATAAGCTCATGGCGAAACACTATGACAGCTACACCTAGCATACTAACCGTATTTCCAGGCAACTTACTGCTTTGTAGAAACGGCTCATACCCTGCATTAGGAGCATATTATCCATACACATACTTTGCAGTTAACCTTAACCTCACTAAAGGTGCAATTGGTAATGTTCTATGGTGGAACACTGTTCAACCTCCAGCAGGCAAAAACATAACCACAGTTACTTATGCCGGTGCAGACAAAAACGCAGGAGTATTTGTCGAATCATACAGGCAAACAGCCCAATTCGTCGGATACAGCCTCACAAACGGTCAACAAATCTGGGGTCCATCTACGCCTCAAGGAGCCATGGACTACTACGGTAGCCAAGGTCCAGGCACTTTAGCCAACCAAATTGCATATGGCAGAATCTACAGCGCGGCATACGATGGAATACTCTACTGCTATGATATGAAAACAGGTGATTTAGTTTTCACTTACGGCAACGGCGGAGCAGGCAACAGCACTAACAGCGGCTTTGAAGTTCCGGGTTCATATCCAACCTTCCTAAACGCAATCGGTGACGGCGTAGTTTACCTGTTAACTTCAGAGCACACAGTCGAAACTCCAATCTACAAAGGCGCATTAATGCGCGCAGTAAATGCAACCACTGGACAAGAAATCTGGACTCTATCAAACGATAACAACGAGTTCGCAGCTTCAAGCTTTGGGATAGCCGATGGATTTGCAGTAACTTTCAACGCCTACGACAACCAAATCTACAGTGTCGGCAGAGGTCCAAGCAAAACAAGCGTTAACGCACCTTCAACCGCGGTAACATTCGGAACACCCTTAGTCATAAAAGGTACAGTGACTGACATTTCCGCTGGAACAAAACAAAACGAGCAAGCCGCCAGATTCCCCAATGGCGTCCCAGTTTCCTCTGATGCAACCATGGGCGAATACATGAGCTACGTTTACCAACAACAACCATTGCCAACAAACTTCCAAGGTGTCACCGTGACAATCAGCGTATTAGACTCAAACAACAACTACCGAACAATAGGCTCAGCAACAACTGATGCAAGCGGCACATACCGTTTAACATGGACACCTGACATCTCCGGCGACTTTACAGTCTTCGCAAACTTCAAGGGCAACAACGGTTACTGGCAATCAACCGCTGAAGACGGCTTCACAGTAGTAGAACCACAAGCCACAGCAACACCTATTCCAACGCAAGCAACAAGCCAAATGACTGACACCTACGTATTAGGATCAGCAATCGCCATAATAATTGCAATAGTCATTGTAGGCGCATTAATTGCAATGCTAGTCAGAAAACGACCGTAAAAACATCAACAAATCAAAAACAATCTTTCCCTTTTTTAGTCTTTAAATTAAGCATTAGAGAAGAAACGGGGCTGAATAAGGTCTTTTTAAACTTATAACAATAGTCATAGAGCATTTGTATTCGTTCTTTTCTCCTGATTTGATTCGATATCTTGACAAAGCTGTTTTCTTCAATCACACAGCCACTTCCAAAGTATTTGATCTAAAAACAATTGATTTAATTTCTGATAAAATTCTAAATAGCTGAGACTGGAATTTTAACAAGCATTCCAGGAAACATCACCCTCATGTCCCTTTGGTATTATTAAATGCAATTTAGTGGGTTCCGTTGAAAACGGCTGCATTATTTCTAGAAACTTAAGAAAGGGCGAGAGTGGGGTTTAATGCCGCTTTCTTAATACTATAGCAGCTAACGCGATTATCAAGAGTAAGACCACTATAGCAATAACGTAGTAAACTGTAGTCGGTATTCCTGCGCTGTTGTTGCCGCCGCTTGTATTTTGACCAACCGCGTAAAGTTTGCCGTCATATGAGCCAAAGTAGGCAACTCCATCAACTACTGCTGGCGAAGAATAGACGTTGCCGCCTGTTTGGTAGCTCCATAGGAAATCGCCAGTTTGAGCATTCAAAGCATATGTTTTGTTATCGAAGCAACTAACGTACAAGCTATTGCCTGCGATTGCTGGAGCTGAGAATATTCCTCCACCAGCCATATAACTCCATATCTTAGCTCCTGTCGCAGCGTTCAGAGCGTAAACGTTGTTGTCAAAGGCGCCTCCAGTATAAACCATGCCGTTAGCAAAGGCCGGAGAAGTTTGCACGCAATTGTTAGAACCCATCGTAAAGTTCCACACTGAAGCTCCGGTTTCAGCATTTAAAGCATAGGTTTTGTTATCATAGCTGACGAAGTAAACCTTGTCGTCCGCAACTAGCGGTGAAGACTCCACGACGTTGCCTGTCGTATAACTCCATTTTTGGGTGCCTGTTAATGCGTCAACAGCGTAGACGTTGTGATCGTAAGAGCCAAAGTAGACTAATCCGTTGACAACTGCTGGACTCGAGATGACATCTCCGTCTGTTATGAATTTCCAAACTAATGCTCCGTCAGATGCGTTTAATGCGTAAAGTTGGTTATCGTCTGAACCCACGTAAACTATTCCGCCAGAAACAGCTGGAGAGCATTGTGTTTGTGCGCCCGTGGTAAAATTCCAAACTAGAGCGCCATTTTGTGCGTTTAATGCGTATATGTTGTGGTCATCTGATCCAATGTAGACTATGTTGTTGGCAACGGCTGGAGATGGAAAAATAGTGCCGCCAGTTGAGAAACTCCAGATTTTTGTTCCATCTTTAGCGTTTACGGCATAAACATTTTTGTCAAAAGAACCAAAATAAACAACGCCGTTGACTACAGCTGGTGAAGACCACACTACGTCATTTGCGCTGTAAACCCAAAGGGTTTGGTTTGTGGTTGGTCCGTTGCTGTTTGTGTTGCCGGTGTGCGCTAAGTTTCCATGGAACATTGGCCAGGAATCTGTTTGTTGAGCATTAACCATGAATGAACTAATCAAAATAACTGATATGCATAATATTCCTAAAGTTATTGCGCCAAAAAATCTTTTCATAGGCATGAGCCTTACCCAACACAATAGTCATTTTTTGTACTTATGGCTTTTCCTAAATATTTGGATTAAGACTGGCTTAGTTTAGTTGCGACTTAAGTCTCTTAATTAATCCGTTTCTTTCTTGAGGTTGATTCATCCATAATTCTCGATTTACCCTGAACTGTTCACCACTAATTTTCCCTCTTCTTTGCAATTCGCCAAGTAGATTTACGAATTCTCCCAACTCCAACTGATCTCGCGTAACCACGTTTTTGGTTTTTCTCTCACCAAACAAGTTAGTTGCAGCTACTTCTCTGTCGGGCGTCGGATAATTTTCGTATAGAAATCTGGTGAAATGAGTGATTTCCCAACCTTGCGTTATGGGCAAGTTATTTTTTGCTTTAAGCAACTCTGTAGTTAAGCACTCGTACTCTTCTCCCATCGTATAGTATTTTGTTGGCAGGCTTGGGTTATCTGCAATTTTGCCAATGAAGTGCTTAAGGTGGCTGACACTAAATATTGGAAGGACTTTGCCGCTTTCATAGTTGAAACAGAAGATAATTTTTTTGGCAAGTTGCTTGTCGTCTCCTAAACCTTTAATTTTTCCCCAATTAGCGTCCACTTTTTGGGCCAACGACTTCTTCTTGTCAACCGCAATGTAAAGTAGGTTTTTGAAATCTTCAATTTGCACCCTAATATTTCGGTAAAGACTCGAGTCTCGAATTGAAGAGTGCCCCAGCGGCTTAAAATAATATTCTAAATAATGAAAGAACTCGCCAACTTCACCTGAGTTTTCATTAAAAATGTCATCAGGTTTCAACGTGGCTATTGATGCGGGTTTTTCGGTGAAAGGAAATTTTTTTCCAAACTCTTTTAAGCTGCTAATTGCGTTATCGACTTGCTTTTTGTTTACGCCGTTTTTGTCGTATTGGGTTGCTTTGTTTATGATTGAATTGTCCATTCTTCTTCCACGCAGTTTAGCAATAGTTTGTTTAGTGTGCAATATCAGTATTTGTTCTAAGAATGCTGGTTTAGATTCACAATTAAGAAAAAAAGAAAGGTTTGATGGAAATAT
>Ga0075524_10000068_pt1 | contig 18052 bp, 17 predicted proteins | sample NGEPerone_FD_76826 | JGI IMG/M metagenome (GOLD analysis project Ga0075524, IMG submission 76826) | Arctic peat soil microbial communities from the Barrow Environmental Observatory site, Barrow, Alaska, USA - NGEE Permafrost154B-one | ecosystem: Environmental > Terrestrial > Soil > Wetlands >...
GCACATGTCGATGCGCCTCGTCGTGCCGCACAACATCACCATCATCGCCCTGCCGCCGAAATCCCCCGAGCTCAACCCGGTCGAGAACGTCTGGCAATTTATGCGCGACAACTGGCTCTCGAACCGCGTCTTCAAATCCTACGACGATCTCGTCGATCATTGCTGCGAGGCTTGGAACAAGCTCGTCGATCAGCCCTGGCGCATCATGTCCATCGGATTGCGCCAATGGGCGCACGGGTTCTGATCAATTGCGACTTGCGTTTCTCAATATATAGGCATTTGTGGAGTAGACGATCGGATCATTCGCAGTTGCCATGATGGTTCGCAGGAACACCAAGAACTTCGTCGTTTCGACGGACGCCGCATTCGAAGTGTAAATTACGTCCTTGTTACGCATTTCGAAGTTTTGCGCGAGGAAGTAGCCCGAAGGGTCCCGAAGATTCAGATTGTAAACGATGGGAATGATCGGTCCTGCAAACTTCGAGCAATCTACGCCGAGCTTGCTTGCGACTTCGCATGTTTCACCGCGGTACAGAAACACCCAGCTTGGTTCTGCAAGGGAATCATTTAGCCCGCCCAGCTTGCCAAATGCTTCTGCAAGCGAGAGGCGCCAGGCGTCGAATCTGTACAAGCCTTGGCCCCCAGTCGAGGCCCCCCCAGTTGCCCCAACGCTGATCGCGGTCGTGGTGCTAGATGAACCGGTAGCCCCAAATGCAACAAAAGTCTGTGGCTGGTTGTAGAGGTAGATTACGTCGTTCGGCATAACATAGATGTTGTTGGCTGGTTCATAGAGAAGGGTGCCGAAAGGTACGCTTGCACGATGACCCTTCCGCTCCAGCGATACCCATACATCATACCCCTGACTGACTGGACCACCCGCAAGGGCAATCGCGTCCACTATGCGTTCGCCCGACGGGCTTGCCGGAAAGCGGCCAGCCTGACGTACATCGCCAAGTACGCTGATGAGCGAGGTGTTTTGCTTAGCCAGGGCGACGACCACCTGAGGCTCTAGCGCGCGAGCCTTTAGCGCATTAACGATGTCAGCCTGAATCTCTGCAGGAGTACGTCCTTTTGCCCGAACCTCACCTGCGTAGGGGACTGCTATGTTTCCACTCTCGTCCACCGCCTGGTTCGGAATGGTAACGGAATTGCCCGCGCGAGCGCCACTTTCGGACGAAAACAGCCCGCCTCCTGCGGCCTCGAAAATGGTTACACTGACGAGGTCTCCGACGCCGAAGCGAAACGCTTGTGGCGGGGTTCTGTCCGCGATGGCCCTTGATAGCCTAGGGGCGTACCGGCCAAGAACTCGAACCACCTCAGGCGTAACCTTAACCAAGGCGTACGGAACTGCTACGCCCTCGCCGCCCTCGGACTCATTCAGGACGGCCGCACCCTGAGGACCGGTAGCAGGCATGATTGAGCAGCTGGCAGACAATAACGCCAGGGTGGCGATGGCGCCATTGGCGAAAATTCGCATCGCGGTGATCACAAATACCCACCCATCCTAAGCCGATTCCAGGAAGAATTGAGGGTAAAATGGCATCTCTGGGGGCTGTTGGACAGCGAATTCGAGGCGCAACGCGAATTGAATCGGCCGTTGTTGCGATTGTGCAACATTTTCTGGGTGCGAATGCGGATGCGCCTAGGCAGAATCCGTAAGCCCGTAATGAAGATAGTGGTCGTCACTGTAGTAATCGCTGATGTAGGCATCGTAGCGCGCCATTGATTTGATGTCGGTCTTGTTGAGCACGACCCCGATCATGTTCTCGTAGACGTTCGGCGCCGTGTGCAACGCATGCTGGACGACGTCGATTTTGGTTTTGGCCCACTCCACGACAAAAACGAAGCAGTCTACCAGGGGCACGGTCATCCGAACGTCGAGGATCGGGGCCAATGGGGGAAGATCGACGATCACGCAGTCGTAGGTCGACCGCAGCTGCTCTACTACCTTTTGCATCTGCTCGGCCATCAAGATCTCGCTGCTGTGGGCCATGGGCAGACGTTTCACCGTGGGTAAGAACACCAGATTGGTCTTGGGCTCTTTCCATACGCTCTTATCGATGGAACGCGTGCCCGAGATGACTTCGAGCAGCCCGATCGTGGCATTCGGAGCAAGTGCCCTCGACAAAGATGGGTTTCTGAGATCGCAGTCTATAAGGATAACGCTCTTACCGGTTCCGGCAATGAGCTGGGCCAAAGAGACGGCAATCGTGGACTTGCCCTCGTTGGGCAAGGACGAAGTAATTCCAATGACCTTGTTCGAGGTTTGCGCTGTCCTCAATTCAATGCCCAATTTGATGGACCGGACCGACTCCGCAAACCGCGACAACGGCATGTTGATAACGCCCCAGTGCGATGTGGAAGCGGTCGAGAGGGTCCTTCCGGCGCCGGAGTGGGGAGACTCATTTGCCTTGACCGTTTTGCGCTTCGCAGCTTGCAACAGAGGAACGACGGACAGGCAGGGCAAGCCCAACGCCGCTTCGATTTGACCGGGCGTTCGGAATACCCGGTCCATAGTCTCTCTGAGCAAGCCCAGTCCCGTCCCAAGACCAATTCCTCCGAATAGGGCCAGCGCCAGTACGATGATGGTTTTGGGCTTGCTTTTCTTATCCGGCGGGAATGCGGGGTAGATTACCCGGGCTTCAGAGATCGGAAAAGACTCCTGCTGAGTCGCTCCCATATAACGCTGCTGAAAGGTCGCGTACAACGCTCGGTAGTTTTTTGCTTTGCTTTCAAGTTCACGAAGATTCACTTCGGCGGAATTGGTGGCGCGGGACAGGGACACCGCTTCCGTCAACTGCTTCTCAAGGTCCTGCTCGCGCTGTTTGGCAACGATGTAATTGCTCCGGCTGGTCTCAGCGAGACGACGAACCTCGTCGAAAATTGAGGATCGCAACTCCTGCATCCGAGTGCGCAGGTTCACAACCGACAGATGGTCTGCGCCAAAGCGCGCTGAATATTCCTTCTCACGCCTGACCAAATCGAGATATTGCTGGCGCAGGTTGGTGATAATGAGACCGTCCGAACCCGCGGTATCCAGCGTGCCGATGGACTGCGATTCTGCGGGGTTCTCATTTAGAACGCTCTCGTAGCGATTAAGACGGGCGAGAAGGTCCGCGGTTTGGGCGCGCGCCGTTACCAACTGACCATTCAACTGCGTGATCTGCTGCTCATCGATGGATTTCCCCTCGGACGAGACAATGTTATGTTGCGACTTGTACTCGTTGACCGTCCGATCTGCAGTTTCTGCCTGATCGCCTAGTTCCTGTATTCTTTGTTGTAGCCATAGAGTCGCGGTTCGGTTCGCCTGGAACTTGGCGTTGAGCTGATCCTTGATGTATGCGTCTGCAACCGCGTTGGCGATTTCGGCTGCCCGGACTGGGGCTCTCCAATTGAATTCGACCTCGATGACGTTGGTCAGGTTCACCCGCGTAGCGGATAGTCGATCCAGGAAGGCTGCCACGATCTCGTCGGCTTGGGGCCGGATCTGCTCGTCCTCCGTACTGCCCAACCATCGTTGAACGCGCCTCATCCACAACCGCAGCGAAGAGGCCGAACCGGCTGTGAGATCAGGGGTGAGGTGAAGCCGGTCGATTACAGTATTGGCGATCGTCGGTGAGTTGATGATCTGCAGCTGGGTGTCTATGCCGCCGCGGTCAAAGGAAGGCTCCGCAACGACGGACTCCTGCTGGACGAACTGAGCCTTGGGATTTGTCAGCAAGATTTGCACGTGGGCGGTATAGACGGGCGGCGTGAGGCGGAGGTAGACTAGGCCCACACCGAGCGCAAGCAGCGCGGCTAAGAGAACAGTGCCATACCGGCGCCTCAAGAACCCCTGAAGATTAAACAGCAGGGGACCAATCACGTTTTCATCGGCCGATGGAGCAGCTTCGAACTTGCTAAGCGCTACGCCAGGTCTGTCTAGATTGCTCTGTAGCATCCACTATTTTCTCGCGCGCTCTTGTCAGCCTCGGCGCAGAATAACGATTTTGAAGTCGGATCCCACTCTTAACCTTGAATTATCAAGCATATCTGAAAACCGCTGACCGTCCAAGTCAAATCCGGGCGACCAAAATTCATTATTAATGAAGCCCAAGGCTCGTTCCTGAAGGGTTGCAACCAGGATGGAAGTGACGTGCCCGCCGTGGGCCCGTTCAATGGGTGGGCGAGCCACTTGGATGACCCCGTTTTTGGGTAGAGTCCGTTCCTTCGGGAGACGGACATGCGCAAGAGTAGATTTACTGAAGAGCAAATCATCAAAGTGCTGAAGGAGCACGCGACTGGGCTATCGGCAGCCGATGAACGAGCACGTGTTTGCCAATCTAAACGTGGCGCGTCAGATCATTGAACAATGGAGGATCGACTACAATATCAACCGGCCGCATGCGAGCCTGAATGGGCTCACACCAATCGAGTTCGCAAAGCGTACCGATGAGGGGCAAGACCCGGGCGGGTCCCGGCCAGCGTGGCTCGGAGCACCCACCGATTTACGGGAGCTCTTCTCACGCAGGTTGTCGGCAATTAAATCTTATTGACGGCATGAATGTGTACCCCTTTGACCGCTCTCCCAGATGGATCGTCCATTTTCGCAAATTGTTGCGACCAGCGGAACGCGGTCGGTGTCGAACATGCAATCGAAGGTCCGACGGGGACTGTGAGACAGGCGGTCGGATTCTTGAAAAAGCTGTCAAATATTGTCCTGTACAAATATCCCTCTTTTGAGGTCGGCGTTTGCTGCGGAAAGCGCTTAGCAACGTCTGCCATCATCTGATCCGTGACACTGTCCTCCGCATGACGTTTTAAGCAATCAATCCAGCCGTAGCCTACGCCGTCTGAAAACTGCTCCTTCTGACGCCACAGGATTTCCTTAGGTAGCAGATCCTTGAAAGCCTCACGCAATATACTCTTCTCGATTTTTGCACCCGGGCACATCTTGTCAGCCGGGTCTATTGACATCGCGTAGTCGAGAAACTCCTTGTCCAGAAACGGTACACGCGCTTCGACTCCCCAGGCAGCTGTCGCTTTGTTTGCACGACAGCAATCGTATTTGCTGAGCGCGAAGAGCTTTCGAACGGTCTCGTCGTGAAACTCCTTTGCTGTCGGTGCCATGTGGAAGTAGAGATAGCCACCGAATATCTCATCCGCGCCTTCTCCAGACAGCACCATTTTGATGCCCATTGACTTGATTCTGCGCGCCATAAGGTACATTGGCGTTGCTGCGCGGATAGAGGTGACGTCAAAGGTCTCGAGATGGCGGATCACATCGGGCAACGCGTCTAGTCCCTCCTGTATGGTGAAAACAATCTCGTGGTGAACCGTGCCGATATGGGCCGCTGCTTTGCGGGCATATTCCATATCCGGTGAGCCCTCCAGCCCGACGGAGAACGAGTGCAGCCTCGGCCACCATGCTTCTTCGGTTTCTCCGGACTCGATCCGCTTCAAGCGGTGCCGTGCTGCGAGCGCGGCAATGAGGGACGAGTCAAGGCCGCCTGATATCAGTACGCCATACGGGACGTCGCACATCAGTTGCTGCTTGACGGCAGCTTCGAGCGCATTTCGCAGCTTTTGCAAGGAGACCTTTTCGGTGGGCAGGGTACGCGCCCACTCGGGATCGTACCACTGGACAAACTGTCTTGCTTTGCCGGTATAGTAATGTCCGGGCGGAAACTCCTGGATCGTCTCGCATACGGCATCGAGAGCTTTCATTTCGCTCGCGACGTAAGTCGCACCATCATGGCCCCATCCTATGTAGAGTGGAACAATGCCGATGTGGTCTCGCGCGACGAAGAAATCCCGAGTGCGTTCGTCGAAGAGAGAAAACGCGAAAATCCCGCTGAGCATGTTGCATAACGCAGGCCCATGCTCGTCATAGAGGTACAGAATAATCTCGCAATCTGATTTCGTCTTCCAGACGTGGGGTCGCTTCAGCTTCTCGCGCAAAGCAACATGATTGTAGATCTCTCCGTTTACGGCCAGCGCACGGCCCGCAGTGACATCGAGAAGAGGTTGCGCACCGTGCTCCACGTCAACGATCGACAGGCGTTCATGCGCAAGTACCGCGTGTTCGTTTGCGTAAATTCCGCTCCAGTCCGGCCCGCGGTGTCTGACCGTTTTGACCATTTCGAGAGCGCGGGTTCTCGCCGACTCGATTGATTCGGTAAATTCGAAAATGCCAACGAAGCCGCACAATGCAATTAGCCCCTGGATTGCTATAGGTTAGGCTGCCAACTAAATCTCATGAACTCAGTTTCGCGGTTTGCCTGTGGTTTTGGTTTGGTTGAGACTATCCAGAAGTGCTTTGAATTTACAAGCGGAACCGCAACGGGAATGCAATTAATCGCCCTCGGCTAATCCGGAAGAACGTCGACCGAGTAGCGGGTTGCACCATGCGGCGCGGTTATCGACAATGGGTTTCGGCCTTTGTCGGCGACGGAAGCTTACTCGCTATGTGTTGCCGTCCCGAGCGGAATCGACAGGGCGCCACCCATACGAATAGCCTCCGACTAAAAAAACGCCAAAGCGACCAGATGTGTGGAGATACAGAATCTGACATCAACCACGCGGCCGTTGCGCAAGGTCGCCTTCCGATTGGCCAGGTCAACTTCGACGTCATGGTGCTCAAGGAAGGAGCGATCCAGCGGAAAAACTGCTTTGTATACAGCCTCCTTGACTACAAAGAATGAGCGGCCGTGGTATGGATCAGAATCAATCATTGCTCGCTCCCGCGGGGTTGTGACTAGTTCCAGCAAATCGGGGGACAGAGGTTGAGCGGGTTCGATATCGATCCCGATACCCGCCACGCTACCGGCATTGCCAACTGCGGCAATAGCAACCCTGAAATCATGCGCGAGAGACCCCAGAACCCCCTTTGGCCAAATCGGTGGGCCTGCTGGTGATTTGGGCAGGGCGACCCTTTCATGACCCAATCGATCGAGGAGGGCACGCGCAACGATACGAGCCGCTCCGCTGGCGCGTCGTACCTGAACCGCGCTGCGCCGAAATGCACCCGCTTCCTCCGACAGCAGGGCATGCTCGTCACCGATCGTGATCAGTCGATGGTCAACTATGATGCCCGGTGGCGGGAGCGTAGCCAGCGAAGCGGCAAGTACCGGGTCGGATACCATCGGATCCGTCACGTGTTGCTACAACGGGGTCGCGTCTGCGGAGCGGCTTACCCCTTCAGCCGCCAAGGTTGGCGACTCGCGGAATGGCCTCGGAGTCTGAAGCTGATCGAGTCTTGCTTGAAGAGCTGCCGCGAGAATGTTCACATTCGGGCCAAACAACCAGTCATTGATTTCCAAATCACCAACGTGGTGCTCGCGTATTGTCGCTCCGAATGCACGCCATAGATGAGAACGATGCCACCTGTCAGCCGTGACGAACAAGTCGATATTGCCCGGATAGGGTTTTGGCACGTACTCGCGCACGGCGGCAATCGTAGCGCTATCGACCCGCTCTCTCACTGCCAGTGCAGTGGGGCCCACCAGCTCTTGGCCTCGCAGTCGTTCGCGGCGTAACTGCAGCCTAGGGGTGAATGCGCCGGGTCTAAGCGCCCTCGCATAGCTCGAAAGGCGAACCCACAAGAGCGACGCTCGCCCGAACATCTTTGGAAACGGACTGCCGATGAGTGCTAGCAGCGCGACCTCCTGGCCTGCAGCGACGAGTTGCTGAGCCACCTCAAACGCGAGGGTTCCACCGGAGCAATGACCGACGATCAGGTAAGGTCCATGCGGCTGGTACCTGCGTATCTGCTCGATTTGGTAGCGCGCTAGCGCCTCCATGGAGTTGAGCGGCTCCGACCCGTCCAGCCCAGGAGGCTGAACACCGATCACGGGCTGGTCGATGTGCAGGTGACGCGCCAATGGTAGAAGCCAGAAGACGTCCGCGCTGTGGCCCGACACGGCGAAAATCGGCGGTCTGCGTCCCTCGGGCTTGATCGGCACGATCGAAGCTGGGCCGCTCTTCAGCGCCTCGGCCTGGCGCAGCAATGCCATGATCTCCTGTTTGCGATTGGCCAGCGCCTCCCGCAGTGCTGAGTCCAGAGCGCCCACTGGAGCGCTGCATTTGAGCTGTGCGTCCTCGATCCACAGCCTGACGTCTCGCGCACGAAGCGTCGAAAGGAGCGCGGCTGCATCCATCAAAAAGCTCCTCGTAGTCTGAAACGGACTTCCGCTGGATAGCTCGGGAACGCTTCCGTCGCAAACACAGATGTGTCCTGGTAGTTAAGACAAGGAGCATTATTGAAGAAAAGTGTACCGCATTCCAAGTATTAACCAAAAAAAATACCACGAGCATCTAGCCGCGGCTTCTTGAACCCGATTCTCGACGAGTCGCCTCGAGCCCCTCCCCATGACCCAGCGCAGCGGCCGTTCGACCCCCAGGCAGCCCGAAGGCACGTTCGACGTCAGTGTAGTCGCGATCGTTGCCTTCTTTATGCGCATTTCCCCACTCTAGCTGACAACCCCGACCGTCCTGCTGGAAAGAGAAAGGATCAAACGAACCACAATCAAAAATCGACGCTTGCAGCATCATATAAAAACCGCATAACCTAAAATTGGATGAGCCGGCATCTCCGGTAAATCACGCCGCCATCTGTCTCAGTTTATCTGACGACGGACAGACCATATTAAGTATGAGCTTTATCGTGACACGGGGGGAGCTGAAGCTCTGGCACAATGAGAGCACCCGACCTCAGGCGAGACTTGAAGATCGCCATCAGCTTAATCTATTACGTTGTTAAAACTATTTGCCAGTATTCGCTTCGATTCGTGGGACGACCGTCGGGGCAGCGGCTTACTATCCTTTACTATCATGGTGTAGCGGTCGAATGGCGATCAAGCTTTGCCCGTCAAATGAAGGCACTTCATCGACGAGCGATCATCGTGCCCGCATCGTACCGGGGCAAATTACCTGTCGAAAAAAATAAAAAATGCGTAGCTATAACTTTCGATGACGCCTTTGTCAGTGTCGCCGGCAATGCTCTTCCTGAACTCAACAGGTATTCTTTCCATTCGACCATATTCGTTCCGGTTGGCTGGGTCGGGCGAACTCCGGGGTGGGCCCTGGAGACGGGGGCCGGTTCGGCCGAGCAGCCAGAACTCTCCGAACATGTGATGTCGCCGGAGCAGTTGCGCGCCCTCAGTGTCTCGTCTGTATCGCTTGGATCACACACGATGACGCATCCACATTTGGCGGAGCTCGAACCGGAACGGGCGCGAGACGAAGTTGAGCGTTCCCGCCTTCTACTGGCCCAATTGAGCGGACGTGAGATTCTCGAATTGTCTTTCCCCTATGGCAATCATGATGAGTCCACGGTGGCTTTGTGTCGGGTGGCCGGTTATGAAATGCTGTATTCGATCATTCCGGAGGAGGTCGACACGAGACGCCCGGAGCTTTTGCGGGGGCGGACCAAGGTCGATCCATCCGATGGTCCGATTGAGTTCTTCCTAAAGTTCAACGGTGCATATGAATGGATGAGGTGGGGTAAAGCATCGGCCTCAGGAAGGCTTTTCGGTCGATGTTCAGTACGAAAAAGCTAAGAGAGCCGCGCCAAATTCTGCGGAATGGGCCATCTCCGGGTTGAGAAGCATCGTTGCTATTACCTAGCAGTCCTGGAGTCCGCTGCCACATGAGGCGGAACCTCTGTACTGACTTTGTGGAACCGCGGCTGGCCTGTCTCACCTCTGATGCCGGCCAGCATGCCCTCCACAGCGGCCCTGGCATTCTTTGGCGATCGAACCAAGAGAAACAGCAAAGCATCCAAACAGCCAAAGATTAGCGCAAAAGGCAAATAGGCGGAGTAATGCATGCGAACGAAATGGAGGTGATTTCGACTTTCGAGATACACTGAAAGGTCGGATCTTTTAGCCCGGAGCCGGGCGGACCCGATCGTTGTACCTCCTCTGTGTGGTACGATTGAATCGGGTGCGTAGCCCAAACCATGCATCTTGGCCCGGAAGGACCAGTCCGCGTCCTCGTAATACAAGAAGAAGCGCTCATCCATCAGGCCTATCTTCTCGACACAGGCTCGGGTGACGTACATCGACGTCCCCGCAATGCAATCAAGAGCGGCTTCTATGGCGGGCAGATCGATCGGTGTCTCTACCGACTGCCCAAGCCCAATTAGGGCGAGGCTGGTTCGCAACTTTCGCCAGTGGTGGCCGGCCCGGCAATAAACATAATCGCAATTGTCGGAGGACACGATGGTGCTGCCCACCATTCCCTTATTCGCGACCACAGAGCGATCAACCAATGCCTGCAACGCATGTGGGTGCGGATCGGCGTCAGGATTCAGAATCCAGAGCCCCTGAAACTGCGAGATCGGGAGCAAGCGCCCGATCCAGACATTGACGCCGCCAGCATAACCCAAGTTATGCTCGGCGCAGCCGATCCATACCCGTGAGGCTCTGTGCTTAAGTGCGAAACACTCGATTTCAACTAGCCGGCCCGAAGGCGACCAATGCGCATCCGGCAGCTCGCTACCGATAGGGATGCACGGTCCTTGCGGAGCCGCCAATGCCTCGCAAAGTCGATGAAAGGCTTCAGTACCACCATTTTCGCATACGAAAATGTCAAATAGAGGCTCCTGGCTCGACGAAGCGAGAGCGGAAATGCAAGTCTGCACATCATGCGGATTGCGAAATCCGACGATCAGAATCGCAACACGGCAATCGTCCGGGCCGATCACTCAGGACTCCAAGTTCGCCGAACAGGAGGCAGCGCATGCCAGTCCAGGATGAGGACTTGGCACGGGCGGAAGCAAAGGCGCTTGAGCGCGGTTATCATCCTCAGAACCATCACGATTTTCGATAGACATATCATAGCACGTTTGAGCGCTACGTGAAGCTAAACCGAAATGAGTGATGAGCGATTGTTGCGGGTCGTCTTGGCCTATAAACCGTAAACGGAATTTGTACGGACCTGCTGCTCATTCGTGCCTTTGCCTTTCCAGTCGAGTTCGCTAGATAGTCCTTAGCAAGATCGCCATCGGAGACATTATGGGTCACTTCAGCGGAGACCTAATGAGCAATCAAGAGCCCGCAATGCGGAGTAATTCTCCTCTGGTGGATTATGCTCTGAGGGGACTGGACCGATGCTGGCTTCCCGAGTTCGGGAGGTGGTCCCACATCTATCACTTGGATGATCGAAAACAGGCGAATGAGTCGGTGCCTCCGAGTGACGTATTTTATACGCTGAATGTGCTTCTTGGAATGGCTCGCGTCCCGCGCGTTCCGCCGCACATCGACTTATCGGGGACGTTTCTACGCAATGTGCGCCAGCTCTCCAAGCTACCTGTGAACAGGTATGCATTTGGTGTGGCCCTGTGGGCGGCGGCAGAACTTGGATTGGCGATTCCGGATGATGTCATGCATCATATCGACCAAGTCGTCTTGGACAATGATCGCTGGAGGTCCTTTCGGGCTCAAGATCTAGGGATGATACTAGTAGGGGTGGTGGCTCAAGCCAAGCACGACAGGCAAAGGTGGTGTGCCATCGCGAGTCAATTGCTCCAATTTCTGCTCACTCGGTATCATGCCCCGTCCGGACTGTTTTTTGATGCCGCGTTCGGCCTGCGCCGGCGATACGCATCCTTTGCGACTCAAACCTATCTGCTTCTTGCGTGTTACGCTTATGGCGAGCTGATGGGTGACGACCGTGCCATTCAGATCGCAAACTCGTGCACTCGGAAGTTGATTGAACGGCAGGGGCCAAATGGAGAGTGGCCCTGGTTTTTTGATGCTGCAAGCGGGCGAGTTCTCGACTTTTACGAAGTTTACTCGGTACACCAGTACGGTATGGCGCCGGCGTTCCTCGGGCACGCGGAGCAGCACGGAGTTTTCGAAGCCCGAAGTGCGATCGTTCGAGGTTTCAATTGGGTTCTGGGTCAGAATCAACTCGGCAAACCCATGCTCGTGCCCGACTTACATCTGAGCATTCGGTCACAAGTGCGGAAAGGCGAGCTGCGCACCAAGAACTGGAGAGTCTTGCGGGCTCTTCGAAACTCAATGCTCGGTATTGAAGCTGCCCTGGTGGATCCGTCTGAGGTTACACTTCGACTTGAATGTCGTAGTTACGAGCTGGGGTGGATCCTGTGGTCCTTCGGCGCCCGTTCTGACCTTCCGGAGTTGACCCACCACGAGATGTTCATGAACCACCCGTGAACGTCAGCTAGTTTGGACGTACATTGCTTCGAGATACATTGTTATAGCTCATCGGAATTGACAGCCGTATCCTCCCGGTTCCATCGTACCTGCTTGCGTGACAACAGCAAGGAAATCATCTTGTACGCGCGATAGCATCGTATGGCTGCGAGCACACCTATTGCTTTGACGCCTGGCAACAGTCCATGCACGCGATGGCTGGTGACGACCTTGGTCCAATCAACAGCCGGGGAAGCCAGGACCGCCAAAGCGCGGAGAACCCAGCGAGCATGCCAGATCGGGTCCGTGCCGCCCGCATTTACAGCGTGCTGAATGTGACGATCCCACTTCACACACAATTCTCGAAATGATGCTCGTGCGGGGTGATAAACGATCATCTCGGGGACATAGCGGAAAATGTAACCTGCTCTGAGCGCCCGGCCGCCCCATTCAATGTCTTCGGCAACCTCGATGCCTCGAAATGGACCAATGTCCTCGAAATCCGGCTTTCGCAGGACCAAGTTACCCGTTCCGCAGAAGCCGTGTTGCTCGATGTAAAGCTTAAACCGGTAGGCGAATACGCTTTCATACGCTTCGATGGCTGTTATCGCAGTGTCCGGTTCGTGCCAGATTTGAACGTCACCGCCTAGAATTGTCCGAGGCGGCACGCGCGCAAGCGTATCGAGCGCGCAGCGCAGCCAGCCTGGATGCGCACGGCAGTCAGAATCCGTAAACGCAAGGATATCGCCGCTCGCCGCCTGGACGCCGCGATTGCGCGCAGGACCAGGGCCCGACTTCGACTCATGCAATAGCAATGTGCCCGGATACCGCTCGGTGACTGCTCGGGGAACCGATGTCGAGCCGTTGTCGACGACGATGATTTCGAATGCCGAGCCCTCAAGCGTCTGCGAATGGAGGCTGCCGAGGCAGGCCTCGAGTGCGTCCGGTTGGTTTAAGTGGGGGATGATGATGGAGATGAGCGGTTTTTGCGGTTTCATATCTTCAGCAGCGTGGTCGAAGCCCAGGCGTTGACTCTAATCTGAATATTACCAGCGCCATTGACAAGAAAAGGTTATGCTCCAATAAGCAAAAGGCGGTATTTATACCACTCAGGCCTTGGTGTCCTTGCGATGTAGGAGCCTCGCATGCGGGTAGATTTTCTGGGGTGTTCCGTAGACATCTTAACCATGGCCGAAACAATCGAGCGTGCTAAGGTCGCGATGCGCGACCGGAGGCGGGTGCACCATGTAGCTCTGAACGTCGCAAAATTCGTCAATATGCGTTCAGACGGGGTCCTCCGGGCCGATGTCATGGGCAGCGATTTAATCGGAATCGACGGGATGGGCATCTTGTGGGCGCTCCGCCTATTCGGTGTTCCCGCAACCGAGCGCGTCACGGGTATCGACCTGTTCTCGGAGATCCTTAACGTTTGCGACAAGGACGGATTTCGGCCCTTCATTCTCGGCGCGACGCCCAGTGTTTTACAGAGGGCGGCCGACGTCATTGCTGCGAAGTTTCCGTCCATACAGCTCGCGGGATTAAGAGATGGCTATTTCCGTCCCGAAGAGGAGGGCGAGGTTGTCGAGCAAATCATCAAGAGCAAAGCAGATTGCCTTTTCATTGCGATGCCCACACCTCGCAAGGAGCGTTTTCTCGCAGCTTACCGAGACCACCTAGGTGTGCCGTTTATCATGGGCGTTGGCGGATCGCTTGACGTCATCGCCGGCCACGTGCCGCGAGCTCCCCGCAATATGCAGTCGATGGGGCTGGAATGGCTTTATCGTGTCTACCAGGAGCCTCGTCGTATGTGGTGGAGGTACGTTAAGACAAACACCCTTTTTGCCGGAATACTCATCCGTGGCATGCTAAATCAATACAGGGGTGGCGCTCGCGTGCTGTCTCGTCTCGGCTGAGAAGGCAAACCGGAGATGTCTAAGCGAATTTTTGTTCTGTTCGGAACGCGGCCCGAAGCCATCAAACTCTTCCCAGTTGTAAAGGAATTGCAGGCGCATAGCGCGGCAGAGGCGATCGTGTGTGTCACCGCGCAACATCGCGAGATGCTGGATCAGGTTCTCAAGCTCGTAAATATCATTCCCGATATCGATCTTGACTTGATGGAGAAGAACCAATCTCTGGACAAGCTAAGCGCCCGGATCCTGCTCTCGGTCGGCGAAGCGCTCGATCGCACCCGTCCGGACAGAGTGGTCGTTCAGGGTGACACCGCTACCGCGATGGTCGGCTCGCTTGCGGCGTACTACCGGCGGATTCCGGTCTCGCACGTCGAGGCAGGCCTCCGTAGTGGGAATATTTATGCGCCGTGGCCTGAGGAAGTGAACCGTAAGATCGTTGGGTCAATCGCAGACCAACATTTTGCTCCGACCAAACTTGCGGCGGAAGTGCTGTTGAAAGAAAATGTACCCCCTGAAAGGGTGCATGTGACTGGCAATACGATTGTTGACGCGTTGTTAGCCACGCGAGAAATGATTGAGTCCGATCCTGCGCATGCCTCCCGCTGGGATGACCTTAAGCTTCGCAGGGGTGATCGCCGCATCATTCTGGTGACCACGCATCGGCGCGAGAATTTTGGCGGCGGAATGGATCGAATTGCGGACGCGCTCTTAACAGTTTTGCAGCGCGAGGACGTAATGATCGTTCTGCCGGTGCACCTCAATCCAAATGTCCGAGATGTATTGGAGGGACGTTTGGCCGGGCATTCACGGGCTGAAATCATGCCTCCTCAGGAATATGCAGCCTTTGTGGGGCTGCTTTCTTTGGCGCACATCGTTCTGACTGACTCCGGAGGGATCCAGGAAGAGGCGCCTTCGCTCGGAAAACCAGTGCTGGTGATGCGGGACACGACTGAGCGGCCGGAAGGTGTACTGGCCGGGACGGCGCGTTTGGTAGGAACTGACCGCGATCGGATTGTGAGCGAGATATTCTCCCTGCTGGACGAGCCGAACCGTTACTTGGAGATGTCGCGTGCACATAATCCATTTGGAGACGGTCATGCGAGTAAGCGGATAGTGAAGGTGATGCTAGATGGCTGAATTTGAGAACGTCGTCGTGGTGGGGCTTGGGTACATTGGTTTGCCCACCGCTGCCGTCATTGCTAGCCGCGGAATGCAGGTCATCGGAGTGGACGTCAACGAGCGTGTGGTAAACACAGTTGCTTCCGGTTCGATCCACATTGCCGAGCCCGACCTGGAAGGTCTGGTACAGAAGGTTGTTTCTTCCGGATCGCTCAAGGTGGCGACGGAGCCCCGGGCGGCAGACGTATTCATCATCGCCGTCCCGACACCAATCGACGAGCAGAAGCGTCCTGATCTGAAAAGTGTCATGAGCGCTGTCGACAGCATTGCCGGGGTACTGCGTGCGGGCAACTTGGTGATCTTGGAATCAACAGTTCCGATCGGAACGACAGAACAGATGGCGAAGAAGATCGCGCACGTTCGTCCCGATCTGACGGTCGGCATGTCCGAGGGATCCGAACACGCTATTTCGGTCGCGTATTGCCCCGAGCGAGTCTTGCCGGGGCGTATTCTGTCTGAGCTAGTACACAACGATCGTTGCATCGGCGGGGTGACGCCGAACTGCGCCCGGCGAGCGCAAAGGTTTTACAAGAGCTTCGTCAGGGGCGCATGTATCGCAACGAGCGCGCGTGCCGCGGAGATGGTCAAGCTGACTGAGAACGCATTCCGCGATACCAACATCGCGTTTGCTAACGAGCTGTCTTTGATCTGCGATCGCTACGGCATCAATGTATGGGAGGTGATTGACCTCGCTAACCGACATCCGCGCGTCAATGTCTTGCGCCCGGGCCCGGGCGTCGGCGGTCATTGCATCGCGGTCGACCCGTGGTTCATTGTCGATTCGGCGCCCGATCTCGCGCGCCTGATCAAGACAAGCCGGGAGGTGAACGATTCGAAGATTTCTTGGACAGTTCAGCGGGCGGCCGCACTGATCGAAGAGCATCCCTATGCCAAGGTCGCTTGTTGTGGCTTGGCCTTCAAGGCAAACGTCGACGATCTGCGAGAGAGCCCCGCGCTGGAGGTTGCGCATCAGCTGGCCTGTCGTTACGGATCGCGCATTAAGGTCGTCGAGCCGTACATCCGCAAGCTGCCCCCAAGCCTCGCGGAACACGGAGCCGAATTGACCGAGCTCGATGAAGCAATTCGGACGTGTGAGATTGCTGTTGTGCTCGTCGACCACGACCAGTTCAAGATGATCCCGCTAGGTGAAAGACGGCACCTGGCCGTGATCGATACAAGGGGGATTTGGCAAGATATGCCGTTGGTAGGACGCCCTCAGTAAGTGGAAGCTCGATGCATTTTCATTTCCTGAAAGGGCTCAAGTTTTTCTCTGTTCCTTCGAATTTTATTGCGTGCCTATTGTTGATCGGCCTTGTTCTACTGCTGATCTTCCGTTCGCGCTCTGCAGCACTCGTTTTGGTCAGCGGAGCGATCATGCTCTGCGTCGCCGCGCTGTCCCCGCTTGGGAATGTCCTTTTGACGCCTCTCGAACGGCGCTTCCCCACAATGCAGTATCCGGATCGAGGGATTGACGGGATCATTGTTCTCGGGGGGTCATACGATACTATTAGCCATGGATACATGAGCACTATCGTACTTGACGAAGATAGCGAACCGATGGCCGTTATGGTCGACCTCGCTCGCCGTTATCCCAAGGCTCGCATCATTTTCTCCGGCGGCACCGACCCGTCTTACCCCGGGCCGAGCGAGGCTTCCATCGTGAAGCGATATTTCGTTTCGTTCGGAATCCCCGCAGAGCGCATTTCGATTGAAGAACGATCACAGACCACGAAAGAAAACGCCGAGTTTACGGCCAATTTGATCCACCCCACACCCTCGTCACGCTGGCTGCTGGTGACAATGGCCTACCATATGCCGCGCGCGATGGGGGCCTTCCGGAAGGCAGGTTTTAATGTTATCGCATTTCCTGTCGGCGAGCGGACGCATGGCTGGCGCAACATGTGGTGGCCTGAGGGTACTGCTACGGACAATTTACGACGCGTGGATATCGCCGTGCATGAATGGCTTGGTTTGGTGGTCTATCGTATTAGAGGTTATTCTTCCGATTGGCTCGCCCGCCCTGTCCCGAGACTCAGGGACGATGTCCTAAGACCTAGTGTAACTGGCGGCGGGTCACCGCGATCTGCGGCAATGAGCCGGTCAGATCATTAGTCGGCGAGGGCCGAAAGATTCACGCTGGGATCACGCTCAGTGGCGCGATCGTTTCCAGCGTCATGTATGGGGCGCGCTGCACTCCCCACCCGTCATTTGTTCGAGCAAGATAGCCGACGAGCTGCACGATCGCGTCCTCGTTCGGGAAAACGCCGACCACATCTGTGCGCCGCTTGATCTCACCATTGCGCCCCGCTCGAGCCGCTCGCCACAGCGCTAAACACCGGCACGCTCGCGAGCGGCTTTGCTAAGCCCGAGCTACGCCACGGGCGGGGACATGACCCACTCCGGGCCGAGACTAAGTGCGGGCTGCAGGGGGAAGCGTGGGCGGCTGCAACTAGTCACGAAGTTTCCGTTGAAGGCATCCCCTCGGACCATATCGCTTACTAGCCCGGATTATGCAGCGCCGGTTGGCGGATGTGGCACAAATCATTGATTTAGCGTAGGATTTAGTTGTCGACTCCAATCCGCGCCATTTCCGTGAGGCCACACCCGCCATGAACGATTCGATGCTGCCGCTGCTCGGCCTGTCACCTGTTTGCGGCAAGAATGTTGTGGCTAAATTCGACGGTGGGCTGTTGTCGTCGGACGCCGGCATTTTGGTTTTGCGCGAAGTTGAGCAACGCCTTCGCGTCGCCGATCGTCTCGCTGCCTGCATGGTAGACCGACGCGCGCCCGAGTTGATTACCCACACGCTCGCTGAGATCATCC